>ERZ825384.57-NODE-57-length-137065-cov-27.039158_pt1 | contig 137065 bp, 146 predicted proteins | sample MGYA00519931_ERZ825384 | MGnify/ENA primary metagenome ERZ825384 (study PRJEB31778, sample SAMEA3449200) | human gut metagenome | biome: human gut; feature: human-associated habitat; material: faeces | place: United Kingdom | collected 2010/2012 ...
TTTATGTTTTATATCATAAGAAGTTTAAAGTTTACACAAACTTTTCGATACTCTCGGAAAATAAAATAAAATCAGCTAAATTTATAATTTAGCTGATTTTATTTTATCCATTAAATATTTCGTCAAATTCTTCACCATCAATTTTTTCTTTTTCAAGAAGTACTGTTGCAACACTTGTCAATTTATCCATATTTGCTTTTAAAATTTCTTCTGCTTTTTTATAAGCGAAATCTATAATACTTTTTACTTCTTCATCAATCAAGTTAGCTGTTTCCTCTGAATATTCTTTTGCTTGTGCAAAATCTCTTCCTAAGAATACCTCTTCTTGACTTGAACCTAATGTAATTGTACCTATTCTTTCACTCATACCATATTTAGTAACCATACTTCTAGCAATTTGTGTTGCTCTTTCAATATCATTACTTGCACCTGTTGAAATATCATTTAATACTAATTGCTCTGCAACTCTACCACCTAATAATGATACTATATTTTCAACCATTTCTGTTCTTGACATAAATGATTTATCTTCTGTTGGACGATACATTGTATATCCACCAGCCATTCCTCTTGGTACAATAGAAATTTGATGAACTGGATCTTGTGTTGGTAAGAATCTACTTACTACTGCATGACCTGCTTCATGGAAAGCAACTAATTTTTGTTCTTTTTCGCTTCTAACTCTTGTACGTTTTTCAGGTCCCATTGTAACTTTTACCATTGCGTCTTCAACTTCTTGCATTCCTATTTCTGGTAAGTTTCTTCTTGCAGCTAATAAAGCTGCCTCATTTAAAACATTCTCTAAATCTGCTCCAGAAAATCCTGAAGTGTTTTTTGCAATTGTTCTTAAATCTACGTCAGCAGCTAATTTTTTCTTTCTGCTGTGTACTTCTAATATTTGTTCTCTTGCTTTTACATCTGGATTTGATACAACAATTTGTCTGTCAAATCTTCCTGGTCTTAGTAAAGCTTTATCTAGTATGTCTGGTCTGTTTGTTGCTGCTAAAACTATAACACCTTCATTTGCTGAGAATCCATCCATTTCAACTAATAATTGATTTAATGTTTGTTCTCTTTCATCATGTCCTCCACCTAAGCCTGCACCTCTTTGACGTCCAACAGCGTCAATTTCATCTATAAATATAATACATGGAGCTTTTTTCTTTGCTTCTTCAAATAAATCCCTAACTCTTGATGCACCAACACCAACAAACATTTCTACGAAGTCAGAACCACTTATAAAGAAAAATGGAACTCCTGCTTCTCCCGCAACTGCTTTTGCTAATAATGTTTTACCTGTTCCTGGGTGACCAACTAATAATACACCTTTTGGTATTCTAGCACCCATTTCTGTGAATTTTCTAGGATTCTTTAAGAATTCTACAATTTCTTCTAATTCTTCTTTTTCTTCATCTACACCAGCAACATCATCAAATGTTACTCTGTTTTTATCTGAAGGGTTTATCATTCTTGCACGGCTTTTTCCAAATGACATTGTTTTTCCATTGCCATTTCCTCCAGCACCACCTTGAATTCCACCCATAAGGAAGAACCAAAAAATAAAGAATATAATAAGTAATCCGAAAGGAGTTAATAAACTAAAAACTACCATCCATATTGATTCTGATTTTTCTGTTACTTTTACAGTTCCAGCTTTCATACTTTCACTTAAACTATTCATTAAGTTTTCTACACTTGGAATATTAACTTCTTTTGAAAAGTTCTCGTTTTTTAATTTAACTTCTGCTTTTCCTCCATCTGATGCTAATGTAATTTCTTTTACTTCTCCTGCTTCAATTTTAGAAATAAGTTCTGAATATGCTAATTTATTGTCTGTATTTTCCATTATAGAACTAATAAGAACTATTAATATTACAGCTATAATTAGCCACATTGCTAATGTTTTTATACTGTTTTTCAAATTTGCTCCTCCTCTTTTACGTTTTTTAACAATTTAGACTATAACACACTAATTTTTTAAATTCAAGTACTTTCACAAAACTTTCATTTAGCAAACAAGCCCGTATCAACAGTTTGCTTACGGAAGGTTCATTTTACCCATAAAAAAAATTTTACCTTTTTTTACAAAAACTTTTACATTTTTATTTGGAGTTAAATATTTATTACCAATATTATTCTCACAAAGTTTAATTATATCTTCTATATGTATCTTTCCAATTCCTTGAACATTGCCATTTGCCTTGTTAATAGTATATATAATTATTTTAGATTTTATAACTTTATTAAGTTCATTAAATTTATGTAATTCTAACACAATTTCATTTAAATTTTCCCCAATTTTTAATTCTTCATACTTTTTACTTATAATTTCTTCAAAATATTCTTCTTCTTCTCTTGCTAAATCTGAAAGTCTATTTATTCCTTCTAATATATTGGGATTAAATTCTTTTTTCAAAAACGGAATTAATTCATTTCTTACTTTATTTCTATTATATATGTTTTCAAAATTTGTTTTATCAATTCTAGGGTTTAAGTTTTGCTCTTCGCAATATTTTTCAATATCTTTTCTTTCACATTCTCTTATTGGTCTTATGTATTCTAAGTTATCCTCAGTTCTTTTTATTTCTATCCCCTTTAGCCCTGAAATACCTGTTCCTCTTAATAAATTTAGCATAACTGTTTCAACATTATCGTTTAAATTATGTGCTGTTGCAATTTTATTAGCATTTTCTTTTTTTGCAACTTCTTTGAAAAAATCATAGCGAATTTTTCTCCCCATTTCTTCTGTTCCTAGCTTTTGCTCTTTTGCTAATTTTTCAACTTCTGCTTTTTTCACATAACATTTTATGTTTTTATTTTTACAATAATCTTTTACGTATTCTGTTTCTTCATCTGCTTCTTTTCTTATTTTATGATTAATATGTGCCACAATTATTTCTATATTTAGTTTATCTTTTAGACAATACAAAGAATCTAGTAGACACATTGAGTCAGGTCCACCAGATACTCCTATAACGATTTTATCTCCTTTTTGTATTAAATTATATTTGTTAATCGTACTTAATATTTTATTTAACATTTTTCACCTTTCTCAAACTGTGCAATATAATAATTTTCGTAGTGAATGCTGTGGGGACCGACAAGCTAGGAGATGTTGCTCAATTTGGAATAGCACAAATTTTACAATTTACTCTCTATACTTATCAAGATTAGCAAATTTAGTGTAATTTCCAAGCCATAAAAGTTCAACTGTTCCAGTAGAACCAGCTCTGTGCTTTGCTAATATAACTTCAGCAATATTTTTCTTTTCTGAATCAGGATTATAGTAATCATCACGATATAAGAACATAACTATATCAGCATCTTGCTCTATAGCTCCAGATTCACGTAAGTCTGAAAGCATTGGTCTATGGTCTGGTCTTTGTTCTACAGATCTTGAAAGTTGTGATAATGCTATAACAGGCACATTTATTTCTTTTGCTAATATTTTTAAAGAACGACTTATTTCAGAAATTTCTTGTTCACGGCTTCCACCTTTTCTGTTACTTCCTTGTACTAATTGAATATAGTCAATTACAACCATTCCAATATTTTTTTCTAGCTTCATTTTTCTACATTTAGCACGTATTTCCATTACTGAAATACCAGGTGTATCATCTATAAATATTTGCGCTTGAGACAAATTTCCTGATGCTTCAGCTAGCTTTTGCCAATCATCATCTTCTACTTTACCTGTTCTTACTTTATTACTGTCGACCATCGCCTCACTACATAAAATACGGTTTGTCATTTGTTCTTTTGACATTTCCAAACTAAATATAGCAACTGGTGTATTATACCTAACAGCTGCATTTGTTGCTAGGTTTAATGCAAATGCTGATTTTCCCATAGCAGGTCTGGCAGCTACAATAACTAAGTCAGATTTATGAAGTCCTGCGGTTATAAAGTCTAAATCTGCGAATCCTGTAGGCACTCCAGTTATGTGTTGTTTTTGATTATATAGTTGTTCTAATTGTGTAAATGAATCTACTAAAATATCTTTAATTGCAGAATATCCTTTTTGATTTCTATTTTGTATAACATCAAATATTTTTCTTTCTGCAGTATCTAATATATCTTCAACATCTTGTGTTTGATCATACCCTAAACTAATTAAATCATTTGCAGTTTTTATAAGTGCTCTTAATGCTGATTTTTCTTCTACAATTTTAATATATTGCTCTACATTGGCTGTAGTAGGAACCTTATCTGGAAGCTCTGCAATATATTCAAGTCCACCAACAGCTTCTAACTGTTTCATAGATTGAAGCTCTGTTTTCAAAGTTATAATATCTACTGGTTCTGCGCGATTGTATAAATTTAAAATAGCTTCATAAATTATTTTATTATCTTCACGATAAAAATCCTCAGACTTTAAGGTTTCTACTGCAGACATAATTGCATCTTTGTCTGTTAGCATACTTCCTATTACAGCTTGTTCTGCTTCTATATCGTGTGGTGGAATTTTACCTAGCTCCATTTTTCTGCTCCCTTCTTACAAATGAATTCTGACAACGCAAGATGCCAATAACTTTCTAGAATTTGAAAAAGAATTGGTATATTGCAAGGAAAAAAGTATTAAAAAGGCAAGGGCGCAACCTCTTGGTTGTAACCGCGTTTTTAATGCTTTTTGACACAGCAAGATGCCAATTATTTTTCAAATTTAAAGTACTTGGACTTTAAGAGAACCCATAACTCCCTCAAAAAGTTTAACACTCACTGTACTTACTCCCAACACTTTAATTGGTTCTTTTAAATCAATTTTCTTTTTATCTATTTCTATTTTATATTGTTCTTTTAAATTTTCTGCAATTTCTTTAGCTGTAATTGAACCAAATATTTTTTGATTCTCTCCAGATTTTACAGAAATTTTTAAAGTAATATTTTTTAGCTTTTCTGCTATTTCTTGTGCTTTCTCTTTTTCAACTGATTTTTTATATTGATTTGAGTCTTGTTTTGCTTTTAATTTACTCATATTTTCAGCATTTGCTTCAATTCCCATTTTTTTAGGTAATAAGAAATTTCTTGCATATCCATCACTAGCATTTATTACTTCATCTTTTTTTCCTACACCTTTTATATCTTGTAATAAAATTACTTTCATTTATTTTTCTCCTTTCAATTTGTAATTATTTCATTTAATTTCAAAAAGTTTTTACTCCATTTTGAAATTAATTAGCTGTTTCAGAAAAATATTCATTTATTTTCTCAATAAGAAGATTTTTAACTTCTTCAATACTCATTCCTTCAACTTGTGCACCAGCTAAGGTAATATGACCTCCGCCTCCAAGTTTTTCTAGTATAATTTGAACATTTATATCTCCAATAGAACGTCCACTAATACATACTTTATCTCCTAATTTTCCTATTACAAATGATGCAGTAATATCACTAATTGTTAATAATTCATCTGCTGCCTTAGCACATATTATATTTGCATCTTTGTCTTCTTCTTCATATACAGAAATACCTATTGTTCCATTGGAAATTTGTGCATTATCAATTATTTTAGAAATCTTTGTATATGTTTTTAAGTCACTTTGGAACCATTTTTTTACTTTTATTATATCTATTCCACGTTTTTTCAAATAAGCTGCTGCTTCAAAGGTTCTTACTCCTGTCTTAAAAGTAAAGTTCTTTGTATCCATCATAATTCCTGCATATAAAGCTTCTGCTTCAATTGTTGTTAAATCTGGTTCTTTAGTTGCATATTCTAATATTTCTGTAACAAGTTCACAGGTTGATGAAGCATATACTTCATGGAATGAAAGAATTGCTTCTTCAATAAAGTCTGGACTTTTTCTGTGGTGATCAATTATTGCAATTTTACTTGTTTCTTCTAGCAATTCAGGTACTTCAACATAACTTCTTTTATGTGTATCAACAATTATAAGTAATGTTTCAGGTGTTATTTTAGATAATGCTTCTGATTTATTAATAATAGATTCTTGATATTCTTTTTCTTGTTTTGCTGATTCCATGAAATTTTCTAAACTAATTCCTGTAGAATTGTTTATAATATAACATTCAACATCAAGACTTTTTGCTAGTCTGTATATTCCCATGCTTGCGCCCATTGAGTCTATATCTCCATTTGTGTGACCCATTACCATTACATTTTTAGCCTCTTGCATTAGCTCTTCTAGTGCATGTGATACTATTCTAGCTTTTACTTTTGTTCTTTTTTCAAGCTCTTGAGTTCTTCCACCAAAAAATTGATATTTTTCATTTTCTCTAACAACAGTTTGGTCTCCACCTCTTCCAAGTACAATGTCTAATCCTGCCTGTGCAGATTTATATTTTTCGTAGTTAGACTCTCCTTCTGTTGAAATTGAAATACTTAATGTTATTTGTACTTTATTTGATAATTCTAATTCTTTAATTGTATCTAATATATTAAATTTCTTTTCTTTAAGTTTTTCTAGGTATTGTTGTTCAAATATACATACAAATGTATCTCTCTCTGATTTAACAACTAATCCTTTAAATTCTGCTGCCCATTCATAAATTGTTTTTTCGATTTGCGCAGTTAGTACAGGTTTTTCTTCATCATTAATTCTTTGATTAACTTCTTCAAAGTTATCTATCATAATTATTCCAACGCAGATTTGAGAATTATGATATTTCTTTTCTAGCTCTAAAGTTTTAGTTTCATCTAAAAAATACATTGTGCACATATATTCATCTTTAGATTTTGTATATTTTCCCAATATCTCATAAATTTTGTTGCCTATTTCCAATTCTTTATGAATACTTTTTTCTGAGTCTTCCTCATTATTTTCTATTTCAAGTTTTATTTCTTTTAATAAATCTCTCAAAATATTATTTATATCTACATTTGCAAATTCTTGTACAAATTTACTACTTCTCCAAACCATATTTCCATTTGTTTCAATTATAACTAATGGAAAAGGAGAATTCTTTACTGTATCTTTTGCTAATTTATCCACATTTAGTGTTAAATCTTGTAAATGGTCTGAAAGTTCCGTTCTTCTTTTTTGGTTACTCCAGTATGTATATACAAGTATTAATATATATAACACTACTGAAGGTGTAAAATATCGTATATCTAATATGCATATTACAATTAAAAGTATAGCAATTAGAACTAAATATATTTTAGTTCTTGATATTAACCCTTCAAATATTTTTTTACTATTATTATTTTTCATAAAATAAGCTCCTCTTTTACGTATACTATTTTACTATTTTTACGCGTTTTTGTCAATTTTATTAGCTTAAAACAGGGCAAAAAAGAATATAGAGAGAGCTATTTAGCTCTCTCTATATTTTAAAAGCCAATTTTCTTTAAAGCTTCGATTCTTCTTCGCTTTTCTCCTTCATCTTTTCCAAGAACTTTAACAATAACCTCCCCATAGTGTAATTCTATTGCCTATCCCCATATCTTCTGGCTAACTACAACATAAACCATAAAAGAACAAACCGCTCTAATCCGTGGTTTGTTCTTTTTTTATTGTTTTATACTATTCAGCACTTGTTGTTTCTTCTTCAGGTTCTTCTTCATTTTGTTCTGTATTAATATGTGTATTTTTATAAACAGGTAATCCTGTTCCTGCAGGTATTAGTTTACCAATAATAACGTTTTCTTTTAATCCAATTAAGTCATCAACTTTACCTTTAACAGCAGCTTCTGTTAATACTCTTGTTGTTTCTTGGAATGAAGCAGCTGATAAGAAGCTTTCTGTTGCTAGAGATGCTTTTGTGATTCCTAGTAATATACGTTTTCCTGTTGCAGGACGTTTTCCTTCTGCTTCAACTAATGCATTCTTGTCCTCAAATTCATGTATATCAACTAATGATCCAGCAAACATGTCTGTATCTCCATTATCTTCTACTCTTACCTTTTTAAGCATTTGTCTACCAATTACTTCAATGTGTTTATCGTTGATATCAACACCTTGGTTACGGTAAACTTTTTGAACTTCTTGAATTAAGTATTCATATACTCCTTCAGGTCCTTTAATTGCTAATATTTCAGCTGGGTTTAAAGCACCTTCTATTAATGGATCTCCCGCTTTTACTTCATCTCCGTCTTTTACACGTAATTTAGATCTAAATGGTATTGCATAAGTTTTTGAATCATCTTTAGACGTAATAACAATTTCTTTCTTCTTTTTATCTTCAACAATTTTAACTTTACCATCTATTTCTGTCATTACTGCTAATCCCTTTGGTTTACGAGCTTCAAATAGCTCCTCAACTCTAGGAAGACCTTGTGTAATATCGGCAACACCAGCAACACCACCAGAGTGAATAGTTCTCATTGTAAGCTGTGTACCAGGCTCACCAATTGATTGAGCTGCAATAATACCAACAGATTCACCAATGTTAACTTCATCACGAGTTGCCAATCCCATACCATAACATTTACGGCAAACACCATGTTTTGTACGGCATCCTAATACTGAACGAACTTTTACTGTTTCAATTCCTGCTGCAACAATTTTCTCAGCAATTTTATCTGTAATCATTGTATTTGTATCAACAATTAATTCTTTTGTTTCAGGATTAATTATATCTTCTAATGGGTATCTACCAACTAGTCTTTCATCCATTTTTTCAACAATTTGGTTTCCATCTTTAATATCAAATACTGTAAGACCTTCATGTGTTCCACAGTCATCTTCACGAACTATAATGTCTTGAGAAACATCAACAAGTCTTCTTGTTAAGTAACCAGAGTCAGCTGTTCTTAAAGCTGTATCTGCTAAACCTTTTCTAGCACCGTGTGCAGAAATAAAGTATTCTAGTGCATCTAGACCCTCACGGAATGAAGATGTAATAGGAATTTCTACTGTTTTACCAGTTGTACTAGCCATAAGACCACGCATACCAGCAATTTGTCTTAATTGGTTAATGTTACCTCTGGCTCCAGATTGACTCATCATATATACTGGGTTTAAGTCATCAAAGTTACTTTTCATTGCTTCTGTAACTTCATCTGTTGCTTTTTCCCATATTTTAATAACTGAGTTATATCTTTCATCCTCTGTTATTAAACCACGTTTATATTGTTTTAATACGTTATTTACTTGCTCATTTGCTTCAGCAAGAATTTTCTTTTTAGCCTCTGGTACTTTAACATCATCAACAGAAACTGTAATACCAGCTGTTGTAGAATGTTTGAAACCAGTTGCTTTAATATAGTCTAGTAATTCTGCTGTTGCACTTAAACCATTTGCATTTATTGATTTTGCAATAATTTTTCCTAAGTTTTTCTTAGATACTGCAAAGTTAAGTTCTGGTTCAAATAAGTTTTCTGGTTTTGTTCTATCTACAAATCCTAAGTTTTGTGGAATTCCTTCATTGTAAATTAATCTACCAACTGTTGTTTGAACTTTTCTTGTTTCTAATTTACCATCTATTTCTTTTTGAATTCTTACATATATTTTAGCATGTAAACCTAAATCATGGTTAAAATATGCTATTTTAGCTTCTTCTGGTGATGAGAAGTAATTTCCTTCTCCTTCTTCACCAGGAACATCCATTGTTAAGTAGTAAGCACCTAAAATCATATCTTGTGTAGGTACTGTTACTGGCTTACCATCTTGTGGTTTTAAAAGGTTATTTACTGAAAGCATTAAGTATCTTGCTTCTGCTTGTGCTTCTGGTGATAATGGTAAGTGAATAGCCATCTGGTCACCGTCGAAGTCAGCGTTGAAAGCTGTACATACTAATGGGTGTAATTTTATAGCTCTACCTTCTACTAAAACTGGTTCAAATGCTTGAATACCAAGTCTATGTAATGTAGGAGCACGGTTTAATAATACTGGGTGGTCTTTTATAACATCCTCTAGTATATCCCATACTTCTGGTCTTAATCTTTCAACCATTCTTTTAGCGTTTTTAATATTATGTGCAATTCCACGTCCAACTAATTCTTTCATAACAAATGGTTTGAATAACTCAACAGCCATTTCTTTTGGAACACCACATTGATATATTTTAAGTTCTGGTCCAACAACTATAACTGAACGACCTGAATAATCAACACGTTTTCCTAATAAGTTTTGACGGAATCTACCTTGTTTTCCTTTTAATAAGTCTGATAGAGATTTTAATGCTCTACCACCAGCACCTGTAACTGGTCTTCCACGTCTACTGTTATCAATTAAAGCATCAACAGCTTCTTGTAACATTCTTTTTTCATTACGTACAATAATTTCTGGTGCACCTAATTCTAATAATCTTTTTAAACGGTTATTTCTGTTTATAACTCTACGATATAAGTCGTTTAAGTCTGATGTAGCAAATCTACCACCATCTAATTGTACCATTGGTCTTAAATCTGGTGGAATAACTGGAATTACATTCATTATCATCCACTCAGGTTTATTTCCTGATAATCTAAATGCTTCAACTGTATCTAGTCTTTTAACTAATTTTGCCTTTTTTTGTTCACTTGCTTTTTCAAGTTCTTTTTTCAATTTCTCAGCTAATTTTTCAACATCAACTTTTGCTAATAATTCTTGTATTGCTTCAGCTCCCATTCTAGCTGTAAAAGAACCTGCACCGTATTTTTCTTCTGCTTCACGATATTCTTTTTCTGATAAAACTTGAGCTACTGTTAAATCTGTAGTTCCTTTATCAATTACAATATATGATGCAAAATATATTACTTTTTCTAAGTTTCTTGGAGAAACATCAAGCATTAGTCCAATTCTGCTTGGAATACCTTTAAAGTACCATATATGTGCAACTGGTGCAGCAAGTTCAATATGTCCCATTCTTTCACGTCTAACTTTAGATTTTGTTACTTCAACACCACATCTATCACATACAATTCCTTTATATCTTACTCTTTTATATTTACCACAATGGCATTCCCAGTCTTTTGTTGGTCCAAATATTCTCTCACAAAATAGACCATCTTTTTCTGGTTTAAGTGTTCTGTAGTTAATAGTCTCTGGTTTTTTTACTTCGCCTTTTGACCATTCTCTAATTTTTTCATCTGATGCTATTCCAATTTTAAGTTTGTTAAAAATTTCTAATTCATCCACTTTATTTAGCCCCCTAAATATTTTTCTTTTTTCGTACTTGTTTAAACAAGTTTTACACTGCTGTGCAATTCTATATTGTTAACTTGTTTAAACTTTCTGAATGGCTATTAAATTTTATTCTTCACTATCATTAAATTCGTCTATATCTAACAAATCTTCATCATCTAGTAATAAGTCTTCATCATCAATATTTTCTTCTTCGTCTAAAAGCATTTCACTATCTTCTGAATATCCATCAGCTAGTTCATCTTCATCAACTACTGCAAGTTCTTCTTCTATTTTAGGATCATCTTTAATACTATTAAAATCAATACCTTCATCAATATTTTCTTTTAATTCTAGTTCTCTATTATCTTCAGAAAGAAGTTTAATATCTAATCCTAAAGATTGAAGTTCTTTTACTAATACTTTAAATCCTTCTGGAACACCTGGTTCTGGAATGTTTTCGCCTTTTACGATTGCTTCATAAGTTTTTACTCTTCCGACAATATCATCAGATTTAACTGTTAACATTTCTTGAAGTGTATATGCAGCACCATAAGCCTCTAATGCCCAAACCTCCATTTCACCAAATCTTTGTCCACCAAATTGTGCTTTACCACCAAGAGGTTGTTGTGTTACTAGTGAGTATGGTCCAGTTGAACGAGCATGTATCTTGTCATCTACTAAGTGGTGTAGTTTTAACATGTACATTACACCAACTGTAATAGGGTGATCAAATGGTTCACCTGTTCTACCATCATATACTACTGTTTTTCCATCTTCTCTTAGTCCTGCTTGTTTAAATAAGTCTCTAATTTCTTCGTTTGTAGCACTATCAAATACTGGTGTTGCTACTTTAATTCCTAGAGCTTTAGCAGCCATTCCTAAGTGTACTTCTAGAACTTGACCCAAGTTCATACGAGAAGGAACACCAAGTGGGTTTAATACTATATCTACTGGAGTACCATCTGGTAAAAATGGCATATCTTCTTCTGGTAATATACGTGAAATAACACCCTTGTTACCATGACGCCCAGCCATCTTATCACCAACAGATATTTTTCTTTTTGTTGCTATATAGCAACGAATTACTTGATTTACTCCTGGTCCTAATTCATCTGAATTATCTCTTGTAAATATTTTAACGTCTACAATTGTACCAGCTTCACCGTGTGGAACACGAAGTGAATTGTCTCTAACTTCTCTAGCTTTTTCGCCAAATATTGCACGAAGTAATCTTTCCTCTGCTGTTAGTTCAGTTTCACCTTTTGGTGTTACTTTACCAACTAATATATCTCCTGGTCTAACTTCTGCACCTATACGAATAATTCCGTTTTCATCTAGATCTTTTAAGCTATCATCTCCAACATTTGGAATATCTCTTGTAATTTCTTCTGGTCCTAATTTTGTGTCTCTACATTCACAATCATATTCTTCTATGTGGATTGATGTATAAACATCTTCTTTTACTAATCTTTCATTAATTAAAACAGCATCCTCGTAGTTGTAACCTTCCCAAGTTGTGAAAGCTATTAAAACATTTTTACCAAGTGCCATTTCTCCATTTTTTGTTCCAGGTCCATCGGCAATTAGATCTCCTGCTTTAACTCTTTCTCCAACACTTACAACTGGTCTTTGATTTATACATGTACCACCATTTGTTCTTTTGAATTTTCTTAAGTGGTAAACATCTAATTCATCTTTTTTATTTCTAATTTGAATTTCTTCACCAGTTACTCTTTCAACTATACCGTCATTTTTAGCCATTACTGTAATTCCAGAATCTCTAGCTGCTCTATATTCCATTCCTGTTCCTACTATTGGTGATTCTGTTGTAAGTAGTGGAACTGCTTGACGTTGCATGTTTGCACCCATTAGAGAACGTTTTACATCATCATGCTCTAAGAATGGGATCATTGCTGCTGCAACTGATACTAATTGTTTTGGTGATACTTCAACAAAGTCAACTTGGTCTTTATCAACCATTGTAATATCTGCTCTGTGACGTACACGAATTCTGTCATTAATAAATTTTCCATCTTTATCAAGTGGTTCTGATGCTTGAGCAACTATGTATTTGTCTTCTTCATCAGCTGGCATATAAACAACTTCATCAGTTACTACTCCAGTTTCATGATCTACTTTTCTATATGGTGTTTCAATAAATCCATATTCATTTATAATTGCAAATGATGAAAGTGCTGATATAAGTCCAATGTTTGGTCCTTCTGGAGATTCTACTGGACATAATCTACCATAGTGTGTATAGTGAATATCACGAACCTCAAATCCAGCTCTTTCACGAGATAAACCACCAGGTCCTAATGCAGAAATTCTTCTTTTATGAGTTAATTCTGAAAGTGGGTTTGTTTGATCCATGAATTGTGATAATTGTGAACTTCCAAAGAATTCTCTAATAGAAGATGTTATTGGTTTTGTGTTTATTAATGATTGCGGTGTAACTATATCTAAGTCTTGAATTGTCATTCTTTCACGAACAACTCTTTCTAGTCTTGTTAAACCAATTCTAAATTGGTTTTGTAATAATTCACCAACGCAACGAATACGACGATTTCCTAAGTGGTCAATATCATCAACATTTCCTAATCCATGTTCTAAGTTTAATAAATAACTAATTGAAGAAATAATATCCTCGTTAGTAACATGTTTTGGAATTAATTCATCTAATCTTTCTTTAATTGCATCATGTAAATCTTTTTCATCAGTAGTATCAATAATTGATTTTAGAACAATATAATTTACCATTTCTTTAATATGTAAGTCACTTAAATCCACATTTGGTAATATACTGTGGATATTTACTGTTCCATTACCAATAATTCTTACTGGTTTATCATCAACTTTAACATCAACAACATTAATTCCACTATTTTGAATTGCAATTGCAGCATCTTCAGAAATACTGCTATCTTTTTCTGCTAATACTTCTCCTGTTTCTGGATCAATAATATCATTATAAGCAATTCTTCCTTCAATTCTTGATGCTAAACTTAATTTTTTATTAAATTTATATCTACCAACTTTTGCTAGATCATATCTTCTATCATCAAAAAATAGTCCATTAAATAAATTTCTTGCAGCATCTGTTGTTGGTAATTCTCCTGGTCTTAATTTTTTATATATTTCAACCAAAGCTTCTTCTTGAGTTTTAATTGGGTCTTTTGCCAAAGTTTCTTTTATTTTGTTTTCTTCTCCAAATAGCTCTGTAATTTGCTCATCTGTTACAATTCCTAATGCTCTTAAAAGTGTTGTAACTGGTATTTTTCTTGTTCTGTCAACTCTAGCCCAGAATACATCATTTCCATCAGTTTCATATTCTATCCATGCACCACGAATAGGCATAACAGTAGATGTGTAAATTCTTCTTCCTGTTTTGCTATCAAAATCTTGTGCATAGTAGCAACCTGGTGAACGAACTAATTGGCTTACTACAACTCTTTCTGCACCATTGATTACGAAAGTACCACTATCTGTCATAAGTGGGAAATCACCAAGATAAATTTCTTGTTCTTTAATTTCACCTGTTTCACGATTGATAAGTCTTACTTTTACATGTAATCTTGTAGAATAAGTTGCATCACGTTCTTTGGCTTCTTCTAGTGTGTATTTAGTTTTTTCTTCCATGTAGTAGTCTAAGAATTCAAGTACAAGGTTTCCTGAATAATCAACTATTGGAGATACGTCTCTAAGAACTTCTCCTAAGCCTTCTTCGATAAACCAATTGTATGAGTCTTTTTGAACTTGAATCAAGTTTGGCATTTCGATTGAATCGCCGATTTTTGCAAAAGTTTTACGAGTACATTTCTCGTGTTTAATTTCTTTTAACAAAAAAATCACTCCCTAAAAAAAATTAAGCAGAAGATAAATATATGATTTTAATAAAAAGTCCTTCTTGTTTCTATAATTGGTTTACAGATTGGCATATTTTCTGCTCTCTAAATACCCGTTCCGTAAGCAATTATATAACAATTCCTCTTTTTATTAAATTAACATAAGAAAATTGGACGTTAGCGAAATCAAAGATTTCGACGTACGCTTGTACACGATTGCTTTGCAATCGGCACTGCCCAAGGTAAATTAACCTTGTTGTATAGAAAAATCTTCAATTTTTTCTATACAACAACATAGTTATAAAAGACAACAAAAATACGGTTGACATTTTTGCCAACTGTTTCATTTGCTGTTTATTTAATAAAACTTATTTTTATATTAACCATTCCATCCACCTTAAACGGAGATTAATACATTTAATCAAAACATATCAATTTTAGTATAACATCTGGTGTACTTGCTGTCAATGTTTTTTAGCAAATTTTTCCGTTTTTATAAATTGCAATAATAAGTGTCGCACTTTTTTCAATAAAATTATAACATTATTTATGATACATTTTTTGCCAGTTGTTATTAATAAATCTACTCAATATATTGATAAACGTATATATGAAAAAGAAACAAAGTCTGTTAATAGTGATAGAATTAATTTTATTAATCCTTATACTATTGATCTTCTAAAAAGATACAAGAAAGAACAGCTTAAAAAGCAATTAAAACTTGGTTCTAAATGGGTTAAAACTAATAGAGTTTTCACAACAGATTTTGGTGAAAATATTCATCCTGATACACCAAGTAAAATACTAAAGAAGATTGTTAAAAAGTATAATTTAAAATATATTACTTTTCATGGTCTTAGACATACAGGTATTTCACATATGATTGAAAGAGTTTTTCAAGCACAAATAATTTGTAGAAAAGTTGTCCATTCAAGTGTTCAAATTACTGATACTTATTATTCACATTTCTTTGAAGATGAATTTAAACAGGCTGCAAATTCTATGAATGATATTTTTGAAAAAGTACAATAAGAAAGACGAGATTCAATATTCTGATCCCGTCTATTTTTATTAAATATATAATTCAATTGATCCCCAAAATATTCCGATTATTAGTGCCCTAAATGCAAAATTCATCTGTCCTTCACTATCTAAATATTGTCTTGCATGAATTAATTCATTTCTTATATTTAATGAATTATTATTATACAAATAATTGTATAAATATAAGTAAATTCCCATATTTTCAAAATTATTACTCTCTTTAAATTTTTTTCTTATAATGCTCAACAAAATTGTACTTGAATCCTTCATTACATGAATTTGCTGTTCTTTTTCTTTAAATGGAATAATGTTATTCTTTATTCCCAATTCTCTAATTAACAATTCTACTAATGGTATTAGTTGTGTTATATGTGCCACACTAACTCTATCAGGATATGGTAACAAACCATATTTCAAAAATCCATCTTCTATATCTTTATACATCTTTTTGTAATTATTTTCATTTATAGTAGTTATAAATGTAGAAAGCGTCAATGAATAGCTTTCATATATTGATCGCAAATAAGCAACTGGCTCAATATTAGAATTTAATAATTGTTCAGCATATTTTATTTGTATATCATCTAGATACTTACAAACAATATTATCAAATGAATCTTTTTGGCTTAAGTCTATCTTTTTAATATATGGCACAAACTTATCAATATATATTGTATTCTCCTTAAACAACGTACTAATTGCAAATTCAGATGATGTTGACATCTGAGCTAAAATGTTTTGTTCCTTCCATGAAAAACTATTTCTAAAGCAAGCCAAAGGATATTGAGTAAAATACTGATTATATTCTTCTATTTGCTCTTTTTTAACAGTAGTAGAATATTCAAATTTTTGCATTTGAGATTGCATTTTTTCAAAATACTTTTCATTCCATAATTTTAATACTTTAAATATATATTCATTAATTATTTCATTGTTTACTTTAGATTTAGCAGCTATAAGAAAGTTAATAATATAATAAAAAGAATTAGATATCAGAATATCTTTATCATTCTTACTTATTAAATTAAAGAAAATTTTCATAACCATAGTTACTATTTCTAAATTAATATTCTTTTTTATGTATTCGTCTTTCAATAATTCAGTAAATGTATATAAGTTTTCAATTTGCTCAATTGCTTTTATTTGCTTTATATAGTATTTATCTATTTTCTTTTGTAACTCTTTATCAATTTTAAAACCTTTTTCTTTTAAAAATAGTATTATTTGTATATTTCTTTTTTTCTTTAATTCAATATATATTTGGTTGATATTTTTAGTAATATAATTATTTTTTTCCTTCATCTGTTTAATTAAAATATAAAACCATATATTATCAAAATCATATCTTCTATTTTGGTTTTTAATTCTATTCAAAACTTGATCAAATACTATTTTTTGCGTAGTTGTTCCGATATTTTTATTGTGTAATCTATAGTCAATAACTTCTAAAATCATTAATGCATCATCACTTTTTTCGAAAAAGTTTTTCATGTTATTTATAACTTGTTCATCCCATAAATCGTAATTCGGAATTTTCCATGTTCTAGAAGAAAATTGAGGTATTATCTCTGAAATAGAAAAACTTAACTTTGACATTTTTAAAATATAATCTTCTTGCCAAGTACAAAATTGATTTCTTTTATATCCAAAATTGTTAAATAATTGAGTATATTTTTTTAACCCTGTCAAGTTTCTTTTATTATATCCTACTATTGTTTCATTAAAATTCTTTGAATATATATCTGTAATTTTCTTTTTTTCAGTTATCGTTAGATTTTTTAAAAGCTTTTCTATATTGTTTCTATTTTTTTTAGACATATTTTTTATTTCATGCAATTCAAACCAATTATAAAAAATAAACATACCAAAATCATAAGCACCATTTATTCTTGTTTTTTGTACAAATCCAGCAATTAACCCTAATAAATATAACATTGAAAAATTTTTATAATCGTTATTTTTCATTACCTGAGTTATGGTTTTATTTTTTATTGCAAATCTTGCAATATCACTAAGTACAGTTACAAATTTATTTTCTATTTTTAGTTCTTTCTTATCAATTTCATATATCCTAATAAAATAATTTATGTGTTGATTAAATTTTGCCAACATTGAAAAAAACTCATCAAAATTATTACTGTCACATTCAGGATATTCAAATTCATTTTCCATCTCTCTAATTACCCACTGGAATCCTTCTTTACCTGCCATTGTCTGTTTTGAAAATTTTGTTTTAAATTTTTGATCAAAATATTTTCTCATCTAGCTCACCTCAATTTATGTTTTTTATTATTATATCACGCTTTTTTAATTTTACTAATATACCTCCAAGATTTCCGCCGTTTTTCCGCCGTTTTTCTCAAAAACGAAAAAATCAAGGAACTTTGAATTCCTTGATAAATCTGGTTGCGGGGGTAAGACTCGAACTTACGACCTTCGGGTTATGAGCGGCTCCTGACACGTTTATGAAATTTAGTGAAATCAATGGTTTTAGGCTGTATATCAATAAAAATTTTGGATACAGTTTTTCGAACATTTGTGTAATTTTGGGTACTTTTTTGAATCGATTCACACCAATTTATCCCCAACTCATTTTACACATCTGTTCGTACAGTTTTTAGGGAAAACCAATTTAATTTTTGGAGGTTTTATAAATGAATTTTAGAGAAGTAAATAATAAAGATATGTTAAAAAGATGGTATGATTGTATGGAGGAAGTTTATTTATGCTATATGACTGAGTAAGATAAATTTCATAATCTTAAATTTGATAATTTTAGAGAAAATATTTTAAAGAATTTGCCTAAACAAAATAAAGATTATGTTCAAAAACAGCTTGAACTTATTTATGACGATTTTATGAAATATACTGATTATATGAATGAAAAGTATTATAGAAATGGTTTTGTTGATGGCGTACAGTTGATTAAGGGCTGCTCTGAATAATATTTATACTATTATAAAAGACCAGAGTTTTCTGGTCTTTTATATATTAGCTTTTGAAATTAAAACTATTATCTCTCTAGGATTTATTATTCTTACTTCTTCTTTAACATTTCCATCTATAAAATTCCATATATATTTTTGATTTGTTTTATAAGACTCGACATCCCCATTTTTAAAGAATTCTTCAACAATGGATCCTCTTGGAGGAAGAGAATTTATTGGTAATGGTACAAATATCGAAGTAGTACTGAACCATTTTAATGAATTATCTTTATAATAAAGTAGCACCTCATTTTCAGTTTTAGAATTTTCCACTGATTTAATACTAGCAAATGTTAATGAGACCTCATATTTTCTTGCAATTTTCTCAATATTATCAAAACTTATTGTAGTTGTAGGTAAATTATTTACCAACTCTTTTTGTGGTAATAATATCTCGCTTGCAAATTCATTTGCTTGTCTTTCTGTGTAATCAATATATTGATATCTGTTAAACACTTCATTAATATTTAAGCAAGCAAATGTTATTTCTTTTCCATGTAAAAAATAATGTCCCAATTCATGTGCTATTATAAACTTTTTTCTATTTAAGTTAGTTATCTTTCTATTAATTGCAATGCATTTTATACCATTCTCACAAAACAAATATGCATCTTTACTATAATCATCCTCAATTATTCTTATATCCAAATTATCACAAAATTTAAATATATCAAAAGGATAATTAATATTAAATATGTCAATTATCTCTCTTGCTCTTATTTCACTTAACTTATTGTTCATTATCTAATATCCCCAATTTTCTTTTTATTTTTTCGATATCTTTTTCTTCTCCTTTACCACCTTTAGCTGCAATCATAGAAGAAGATGAGTATATAAATGATTCAATATCTTTTTTCATAAATCTCCATTCTCTTCCTATTTTATAAGCTTTTAATCGTCCCTCTTTTATCATGTTATATATAGTTTGATTAGATACTCTTAAAAGTTCTGCCGTCTCATCTAAATTCAATATTGATAAATCTTCATTTTTCTTAAACGATTTTAATAAATTTTCAATCATTTTAACTTCTTTACTTTCTAATATTACATTATTACACTCATCACATATATATGCTTCTATTTCTTTAAATTCTATTTTATTTCCATTATATTCTATTTCTTTATTAATTTTCTTTTTTAACATTTCTTTACCACAAATTTCACACTTTATTATATTATTTTCCATTTTTACCACCTTAAAAATTATTTAAAAATTTATATTTATTTTATTTTCTTACTAATTTATTATTAACTTTTTTCCATTTATTATAATCTACAAATTCTGCCGTTATTACTTCAATTCTTGGGAAGTTTGTCATTACAGATACTACAATTATATCTTTTGGATAGTTTTTATCATAAACCAAAATTCTTTCATCTTTACACTTATTTGTCGGAGGTTGTATCTCCAATATTTCATTTGTACTACTTGTTAATATGTTTTCTACATCCTCTGATTCTATACCTCTTAGCATCATTTGCTCAAATGCATGAGCTTTGTACAACAGTTCTGTATTTTTAGCCAGTTTCCTAATACTACTTATATAGTCCATATCATTTCAGCCCTTTCATTTCTTATTTTATAACAATTTATAATATTTTATAATATTTTATAATATTTGTCAATATAAAAAAGGAACAATGATATGTTCCTTTTTTTGTTATATACTTTAATTTATTTTTTATAATATTTTTAATATTTATTCTCTATCTGTTTCTTTGATTATTTTAAATAATCTTTCATTTTTATAAATTCTTTCTCTTCCTATTTTTTCAGATGTTAGGAATCCAAGTTCTACCAATGTATCAAGATATTTTTGTGCCGTTTTATCTGAAACTCCTAATTGTTCTTGAATATATGGAATCTTAGTATAGAATTCAAAAAACAATGCTTCTAATAATTCTTTTGAATATAATTTTGTTTTTTCTCTTAATTCATGTTTCATATTAACAATTTCGTCTCTTATTTTATTTATTATACTAATTGTTTCTTCAGCCATTTCTTCTATTCCAACTAGCATATATATAATCCATTCTTCAAAATTACCTGTTTCCCTTGTTTCTTGGAACAATTTATAATACTCCATTTTATTTCTAATTATATATTTACTTAAATACAATATAGGTGTATCTATTAACTCTTTTAATACCAAGTATAATATATTTATTATTCTGCCTGTTCTTCCATTTCCATCATAAAAAGGATGTATTGATTCAAATTGATAATGTATTATAGCTAATTTTATTAAAGGATCTACCATATCATCATCATTATTTATATAATCTTCTAGATTTTTCATATATTCTAATATTTCTGCTTTTTCTTGTGGAGGTGTATAAACTATTTCTCCTGTCAAGGTATTTTTTATTACTGTACCTGGTACACTTCTTATTCCAGCTTCATTATGCTCTACTTTTTCTTGAATACTAGTTATTATATTTGTATTAATAATTCCTTTTTCTTTTACTAGATTATATCCTTGCCAAATAGCAGCTCTATAATCAACAACCTCTTTTGCTGCTGGACTAGTATCTGTTGGTCTAATCATAGCTTTATAAATTTCATCGTGTGTAGTAACTATATTTTCTATTCCAGAACTTGTCTTTGCCTCATTTATCATTATCGCATTTATCAAAATTTTCTGATTTGGCATTGTTTGAGCCATACCTTTTAATTCAGCTAAAGCTCTACTGGTACTTGATAATTGCTTTAAAATTCTTTTGGTTTCTATATCTTTGCTTAATGGTAACATTTCTAATTTTTTTTCCATATTTTCACCTTCTTAATATAAATACCGGAAGTTTTTTTATTTTTCTTCCTGTATTTATATAATACCAGAATTCTTTTCCGGTGTCAATAGAATACCGGAAGTTTTTTTGATTTTATTCCGGTATTATCAGAATGTTGGAATTTTCTTCCGGTATTCAAATCAATTAATTTTTTGCATTAAAAAAGTAATTATATGATTTTTCACATAATTACTTTTTATTTAATTTATTTATTAATTTTATAATTTGAAAATATTAATTCTGTTGATTTAAAGCTCTTTTGTGGATTTATTGTTCTTATTAACTCTTTAGCTGTACACTTCTCTAGTTTTCCATAAATATCATTTGCTATTTTTGAATCAGTCATTGAAATCATATATTTAGCCGAAGTAAGTTTAAACATATTATTAAGAAATTCTTCATGATCAAAAATTTCCTTTGTATATAATAATTGTTTTTGATTTACTATTTCATCTTCAGGTAAATATGGTGGATCACAATATAAAAAAGCATTATTGATTATTTTCTTTGTTTTTAATATTTTAAATAGTTCTTGGTATTCTAAATTATAAAATTCTACATTTTGTATTAAATCTGAAATATGTTTTAGATTATCATAATCAATTCTTATATATTCTTTCTTACCAAAAGGAACATTAAATTTTCCCTTGCTGTTTTCTCTATATACTCCATTAAATCCTGCTTTCATCAAAAATAAGAAATATACTGTTCTTATTTTATTATCAGTTTTATTAAATTTTCCCGAGAACCATTTATCTTTTTGTGTTAGTACTTTGTATTGCTTCATATTATACTCCCCCTCTTACTTAAATATATATATTGTTTACACTCTATTATTAAAAATGTCAATACTTTTTAAAACTTTAGTTAGAATATGGACAAACCAAATTTAATATAGTAAAATACTTACATTGCTGATAGAAATGAGGTAAATAATATGTCTATAATTTTAAAATATTTAATTACTTTTTTTGTAGGTATGGTGCCTATTCTAGAGTTAAGAGGTGCTATTCCAATAGGTGTTGGACTTGGTCTTTCATATTTTGAAGCTTTTATATGTAGCTTTATTGGAAATATAGTTCCTATATATTTTATTGTAAAATTTATTAGACCTTTATTTGATTTTTTTGGAAGATGGAAACCTTTCAAAATTATAATTGATTGGGCTACTGAAAGAGCTACAAGAAAAATTGAAGAAAGTGAAAAGTTACAAACTTACACAGCTTTAGGTCTATTTTTATTTGTAGCAGTTCCTTTACCTGGAACTGGTGCATGGGTTGGTTCTTTAATTGCTAACTTTTTAAATTTACCACCTAAAAAAGCTATTCCACCTATTATAGCTGGCGTACTTGTTGCTGGTATAATTGTTTTAGCAGTAACTGCTGCAGCTAATGGTGGTATTCAATATTTGTTTAATCATGTAGGCTAAAAAAATGCCATTGGGGACGGAGAATTTTGGCACACTTCTTATTTTAATTAAAATAATTTGTTTTAATAATGAAGTGTGCCAAAATTCTCCGTCCCCAATGGCACATTTTTTAATTTATTAACATTTCAAATCCTATTGTTACTTTAAACAAATCTCCATCTAGGTAAATATGAAATTGTCCGCCTTGAAGCTCTGTTAGACTAGATGCAATTGAAAGTCCTAATCCGCTTCCTTCCGTATTTCTTGAAGTTTCTCCTCTTACAAATCTTTGCATTAATTCATCAGCTGAAATATTAAGTTCTTGTTTAGAAATATTTTTCATTTGTATTACAACTGTATGTTGATTTTTGATCACATCTAAATATACTCTTGTATTTTCTAAAGCATATTTTGCAACATTTGAATAAATGTTTTCTAATACTCTATACATATATCTTCCATCAGCTTTTATGAATATATCTTCTTCTGGAAAAGAAATTATTTCTTCTAATCCCCTTTCTTTAAACTTATCCACGAATTCGCCAGATACTTGTTTTATAAGTTCTTTTACATTTAGTTTTTCCATATTTAACTTAATATTACCAGAAGACGCTTTTGATGCTTCAACTAAATCTTCAGTTAATTTTTTTAATCTTTGAGATTTATTGTCTAATATCATTAAATATTCTGTTGCCTTTTCATTTGGCATTTTTTCTTTTTTTAGTAAATCCACATAATTAATTATTGATGTAAGTGGTGTTTTTATATCATGTGATACATTTGTTATAAGCTCAGTTTTAAGTCTTTCGCTTTTCATATTCTGAGCAATTGCATTTGATAATCCACCTGCAATGTCATCAATGTACATAGCCATTTGCTTTAAAGCTCCTGTTAATTCTTTTGGATTAATTTCAATGTTTGTTTCTCCATTATATATTTTTTCTAGTGCTGTTTGTACTTTTTTAAATTCTTCAGCTTTTTTGCATAACATATAAAAAGTTCCTATTCCTAGTGCAGCTAATATAACTACTTTGTTAAAAAATGATCCACCATAAGAATCTGGTATTGAAAGTGTTACAAAAAAACCAATAATACAAAATCCCCAATAGTATATAAATAATTTTGTAATCATTCTTCGATTATCTATTGCTTTTTTTATTCCTCTATAAATTGAATATATTAGTGTTGTTTTCCAAAACATTTGAGCTTTTATTCTTTTTATAATAGTTTCTAAAAATATAATTGAGTTAATATATATTATTGCAATTCCACAACTTGATAACAAAATGTTCATAGCTCTTGAATATGTTTGTATTCCTGTTATTCCAATTAAAAAACCTCCAAAGAATACTCCACCTGTTAAACACAATACAAACTCGAACTTCCATCTATCAAACCAATTTAGTTGTGTAGAGTCTTTACCTTTATTTGCTCCTATTCCTTTTATTATAATTGAAGCTAAAATAATTAATATTGTTATTGATACTGGTATAATAGCTGGTGTATATTCTTTTGTTATTTCAGTTAGTCCTTTTGCCATTTTCCATACATAGTAGTCATCTTCTGTTATAATAACATGTTCATCTATAACAGCTGTTCCCATTGTTGCTAACATAAGCAATACTACAAATATTGGTACTAAAACATAAGCTATATTTTTTGCAACTTTTGCTTTTCCCATTTTCTTATTCTCCTTACTTATCTAAATTTTCAATTTTATATCCTATTCCCCAAATTACTTTTAAATATTTTGGTTCTTTAGGATTAATTTCTATTTTTTCTCTAATATGTCTAATGTGAACTGCTATAATGTTTTCTGCACCATAACATTCATCTTCCCATACATTTTTATATATTTGCTCAATTGAATACACTATACCTTTATTTTTTGTTAAGAACTTCAAAATGTTATACTCTGTTGGGGTTAATTTTATTTCTTTTCCTTCAACAGTCACCTGTTTCATGTCATCATTTATTAGTAAATCACCGGAATAATATGTATTTCCTTCTTTTTGTTTGTCAGCAATTGATCCTAAATGAGTATATCTTCTAATTTGTGAATTAACTCTTGCAATTAGTTCTAACGGATTAAATGGTTTTGTAATATAATCATCTGCTCCATTATTTAAGCCTGTAATTTTATCATAATCTTCTGATTTAGCTGAGAGCATTATTATTGGAATAGATTTATCTTTTCGAATCAAATTAGCTGTGCTAATTCCATCAAGTTTAGGCATCATTATATCAAGCAAAATTAAATGGATATTATCGTTTTTTTCCACCACTTTTAAAGCTTCCATTCCATCATAGGCTTTTATAACGTTATATCCCTCTTTACTCAAATATATATCTATTGCATTTACAATTTCTTTATCGTCATCCACTACTAAAATATTATACATAAAATTCCCCTCTTTACTTATTTCTCAATAATTATATCACAAATTTATTAAGAAAAAAGTATTTAATTTATTAAGTTATTCTTAAGTTTGCCCTTATATTTAATTGAATTGATATAAGAATTAACGTATAAGGCAAAAGAGCTCAGACTTCAAAATGCAGTATTGCTTTTGAAGGGCTCTTCCTTGGTGGCTGTTGTCACCGGGTTGTGCTTCAAGGCATTCCAGACTTTTCTGCCATTCAACAGCATTGTGGCTATGATTGTTGAAGCTATTATTAGCTTCCATCTTGCCTGCCTGTTTACGTTTGGCGTAGTATTTGGAAGGGATATACTTATTATTCCGAGCTATAAGCTAAAAGCAGTACCTTAAATTGTACTGCTTTTATATTCTATGTATTCTTCAATTAATAATTTAATTACTGTAAATATTGGTACTGCCAAAAACATTCCCAATACTCCAAAATATGCTCCTCCAACTGTAACTGAAAAAATTACTAAAAGTGGACTTATTGATAATGACCCTCCAATAATTTTTGGATTAATAATATTAGCATCAATTTGTTGTAATATTATAACCACTATTGCCATTACAATTGCTTGACCAATTCCTCCTGTAAAAATTGTAATAAGTATGGCAACCGTTACAGCTATAATTGCTCCAAAATATGGAATCAAATTAAATAGTCCTATTAAAAATCCTAATAAAACTGAATATTTAACTCCAATTACAGACATAGCAATTGATGTTAAAATTCCTACAACTATTGCATCTAAAACTTGACCAGAAATAAAACTGAAAAATACTTCATTTGATTTATTAAAATATTTTGCAATTAATTTATATTTATCTTTTTTAAACAATGCAGAGGTTAGTCTTTTGAAAAACTCTAATATTTTTCTTCTTTCTGCTAATAAATATACAGAAACAATTAATGAAACAAACACATCAAATATACTATTTACTACATTTATCGCTCCTTTAGCATATTCAGTAAGTTTTTCAAAATTCAAGTATTGTTTTATATTAACTTCTCCAATTCCTTTTATAGCATTTAAAACAGTTTCATCTTTTAATATTGAATCTTCTGGTAATTCATTTATTGCATTCATAGTATTATTGTAATAAATACCAAAATTAGATACAAAGTCTCCTATACTTTTTGATATTGCAGGAACAACAAAATTCAATACTAATATAATTAATAGTACTGCAATAATATATACAGTTATAATAGATAAGATTCTAGCTTTTTTTCTGACAAATTTAGTTGATTTTTTATACCAACTCTCAACTTTCCTACAAGGAATATAAAATAAGTATGCAATTAATAGTCCCATAATAAAAGGCATTAGAATATTTGCTAAACCTTTTAGCCATTCAGTTATTTGTCCAAAATTATCTAACAATTTATATACTGCAATAATTGCAACACCAAGACTAAACCAATAAAACCATCTTAGTCCTCTTTTCCTTTCTTCCATATTTACCTCCAAATTTAAAATTGTTGTTATATTTCTATTTCAAGTCCTACTGGACAATGATCACTACCAAGAGTTTCTGAATAAATTGTTGCCTCATTTACTTTGTGTTCAATAGATTTTGATACAATAAAATAGTCAATTCTCCAACCTGCATTATTTGCTCTTGCATTAAACATATATGACCACCATGTATAGCAGTTTTCCTTAGTTGGGTATAAATATCTAAATGTATCTGTAAAACCAGAATTCAATAACTCTGTCATTTTATTTCTTTCTTCATCTGTAAATCCTGCATTATGCCTATTAGTTTTTGGATTTTTTAAATCAATTTCTTTATGTGCTACATTTAAATCCCCACACAAAATTACTGGTTTTATTTTATTCAAATTTAGTAAATAATTTCTAAATTCATCTTCCCATATCATTCTATATTCTAGTCTTTCAAGCTCTCTTTTTGAGTTTGGTGTATAACAATTTACCAAATAAAATTTTTCAAATTCAAGTGTTATAACTCTTCCTTCTTGGTCATGTTCTTCTATTCCTAAACCATAGAAAACATTTATTGGTTGTTTTTTTGTAAATACTGCTGTTCCAGAATATCCTTTTTTTAATGCACTATTCCAATAGCAGTTATATTGTTTCAATATATTGTTTATATCATTATCTATTTGTTCTTTTTGCATTTTAGTTTCTTGTATGCAAAATATATCTGCATCTACTTCATTAAAAAATTCTTCGAAGCCTTTTTTTAATACTGCTCTTAATCCATTTACATTCCATGAAATTAGTTTCATATTTTCTTGTCTCCTTGTGTGAATAATATACCATAAATTTTCTTACAGTTCAAGGGTGTCTTTTTATAGTAAATTTATTGCAAACAAAAAAGAGTTCTTAAAGAACTCTTTTTTTATTACATTGCGTTAAAATATACGTTACCACCTATATTTACACCAGTTGCATATCCTGCAGATCTGAATGATAAATAATTATGGTTTCTTTTACCGTTTAAAGCATCTATTACCGCTTGTTTTACGTAAGAAGGATAATTTCCATTTAATCTTCTTCTCCAGTGGTTATCTATTGAGTAACAGAATTGTCCTTTGCCCATATATTGGCTTAATGGGTCTGTACCATTACGTCTCCATCTTTTACTTTCTGCTCTGTTTGCTGCACATGTTATAACAGCTAATGCTGCATTATAACTTGAACAAGCTTCTTGAGCTGTAATAGCACATAATAAGTCAAGTTCTGATTCAGAGTATGTCCATTTACCACCATATCTAGTAATTGTTCCACCTCTTGATATAACCTGTCTATTTCTTACTTCAACTATTTTATTTACTGGTTTTTTGATTATTTTAGATGAAATTTCCTTTTTCTCAATTTCTATATTATTTTGATATTTTACTTTATAAGTTACTTCTTTTATTCCGTCTACACCATATTGCACAATTTGATCTTGTTTCTTTCCAGAACCAGAAGCCTTGTTTTTAGTAATTGTTTCAAAAGGTATTTTTATTTTTTCTACTACAATTTTTTCAATAATTGTGTCATAATTTTTTAGTATTTCTTCTTTTGTAATAGTTTCAGATGTTTCTATGATTTCTGGAGCTTCAATTTCTTGCTCATCAATCTTAGAAATTTTAATTGTATTATTGTCTGATAATTCTGAGTCTAAATCAGGTAATACTTTTTCATCTTCTAATAATATAATATGATTATCATCTAATATATCAGCTATTTTTGTTTTACTAGTTAATACATTCATTTCATATCCACTAGCTAAAATAATTTTAACATTGTTTAATTTTACATTACCAGCAAAAACTGCTGCTGACATAATGAAAACAAATAAAATGCTAATACTTATTATTTTTTTCAACGATATTGATGCTTTATCATCATTTTTCATATAAAATTTGTTCCCTCCTTTAAAAGCAACAATCATATTATACCATTTTTTATAATAAATGTCAAATTTTTGTTACTTTTCTTTGTTTCCGTAGGCTGTAGGTCTTTAGCTTATTTACATTTTTTGTAATATTTAGCAAACTCTTACATATACTATTATTATATGTATGCTTGTACTAAATTATGATTATAAAAAAAATTATTGTATATTATTTTAATATATGTTATTATTATTTCATAATAATTATAAAGGAGTTGAATATTTTATGTTGTGGATTCTATTGATAATTGTAGTTCTTATAGTATTATTTATTATTTCTGTTTACAATAATTTAGTAACACTAAAACAACGTGCAAAAAATTCTTTTAGCCAAATGGATGTACAATTACAAAGAAGATTTGACTTAATCCCAAATTTAGTTGAAACTGTTAAGGGCTATATGGCTCATGAGAGTGATACATTAGCAAAAGTTACAGAACTTCGTACTTCTTGGACAAATGCTAAAACAGTTGATGAAAAAGCAAAAGTAGATAATGAATTATCTAGTACTTTAAAAACAATTATGGCAGTTGCTGAAGCATACCCAGATTTAAAAGCAAATCAAAACTTTTCTAATTTACAAGCTGAGTTATCAGAAACAGAAGATAAAATCTCTTATTCTAGACAATTTTACAACGATTCTGTTACAAGATATAATACTAAACTAGAATTATTTCCTTCAAATATTATTGCTTCAATGTTCCACTTTACAACTGAAAATTTATTTGAAGTTGATAATTTAGAAGCAAGAAAAAATGTTAAAGTTGATTTCAACAAATAAGAAAAATGGCAAGGTAACTCTTAACCTTGTTATATAAAAAAAAGCAAAACGTCGTCAGTTGATATGCATCAATTGACGTTTATTTTAAATATTTTTATTGCATTATTATATGTAATTTGAGCCACTTCTTCTGCTGACATATTTTTAACTTCTGCAATTTTTTGAATTGTATATATAATATTAGAAGAATCATTTCTTGTTCCACGTTTTGGTTCTGGTGACAAATATGGGCTGTCTGTTTCGACTAACATTTTATCTAAAGGTACCAAATTTATTACTTCCGTGGCATTTTTTGAATTCTTGAATGTTATTGGACCTGCAAAAGATATATAAAAACCTAATTTTAAAGCTTCGCGAATTAATTCTATATTTAATGGGCAGCAATGAAATACCCCATTATTCTTAACATTTATTTGATTTTTTAATATATCTATAGTGTCCATTACAGCTTCTCTTGTATGTATTACTATAGGTAAATCTAATTCATTTGCAAGTTTAATTTGATTTATAAATGCTAATTTTTGTTCCTTTTTATTTTCTTTATTCCAGTAATAATCCAACCCAATTTCCCCAATTGCTACAATTTGGTGGTTTTTTTCAACTAGTTGTTTTATTTTTTTCAGTTGTTCATTCATAATGTCTTCAAAAAAGAAGTCTTTCACATCCACATTCTCGTTTTCAAATACAGGTATATCATTTGGAGAAATACCAGCTGTTGCATATATATTATCATGCTCGTTTGCTATTTTCACGGCTTCAATTGATGAATCTAAGCTATAACCTGCACATATTAATTTTTTTACTCCAGCTTCGTACACTTTTTTTATTGTTTCTTCTCTATCCATTTCAAATTTCTCATCATTATAGTGTGCATGTGAATCAAAAATCTGCATTTTTTCCTCCTTATTTAAAAAGTATTGTAAATGAAGCTATTGCATAATTTTTTATGTGTGATAAACTTAAGTCCATTGATTCAATATTTTTTATGTTTAATAAGTCTAAATTGGCAACTGGCTTACCATCTTTTTCATTCATAATTTCCATTTTGTTTAAAATATCATCTTCTCTTCGTAATACAATTTCCGAAATCGCCTTAAAAATAGCCTCTTTAGCCGCAAATCGGGCAGCATAATGTTGGTACATCATCTTACCCGTATTGCTACAATAATTAATTTCATTTTTAGTATATACTTTATTAAGGAATCTTTCTCCCTGGCTTTCAATTGCTTCTTGTATTCTGTCAACTTCTATTATGTCTATTCCTGTTCTAATTTTCATGTTATTCCTCTCTATTTAAATGACATCCATAATTTTATTAAGTTAATAGCAATTATTATTCCTATAATTATAGCAATCCATTTATGGTGTCTGTTTGTTTTGTCAATTTCATATTCTTTATATAACAAATCATATTTTGCCTTTATTCTAATAAAATTCTCATCTAAGTTCTGTTCCCTACGATAATATTTATCTAAAATTATTCCATTAGAATTGTTAGTTATTTCGTAAATAAAATCTTTTTTAGCAAAATTTATAAATCTTGATTTTATGTTTTCAAAGTTTCTAGCCTGTTTAATTTCATAGTTTAGTTTATTTAAGTGGATTTTTTGGTGCAAATAATATATAAAATGATATAATTGCACATTTTCATATTCATACAATAAAGATGTATAATTTTGAATATTTGAATCAGATGTAAGTAATACTGTTGCATTATTTGCAAATCCATAATATAAATATTTTTCTTTGTATACATTTTCTTGTTGGTATGTAATACCTCTTACTTGTTCATTTGCTGGTTTTATTGTACGATATTTTTCAAATTCTTTTTCTAAACTTAGTATATCTGTGCTTTCATTCCATGAATCTTGAGCTAAACATACATAAGAATATGTTATTAATCTATCAGTATCAATATTTATTTTTTTAGCTGTGATATTCTTTCCCGCAATTTTTGTTAGTAAATCTGAGAATTTTTGCATATTATCTAATTTTTTTGTTTGTATTTTTATACTATCATATTCTTTTGTATGCCCTATATTTGATACTATATCTCTAAACTTATAATTAAAATTTAATACATCTGAAAAGTTGACATTATTTTCTAGTGCTGTTTTTATAAGTATAAAGCATATTCCTGTATTAAAACATACTATTTCAATCTTATTTATATCGAAAAATATTCCTTCTTTTTCATTAATTTTACCTGGAATATCCTTTTCCAAAACATATTCAAAAACATTGCAATACTTTTTACTTAATACAGCTGACTTCATTTTTAAGTCCATTGCTTCATAGCTCTTTAAGCCATCTTGTTCTAGATTTAATGACCAAAACATTTTGTTTTTTATTTCTGGTAAAAAGTATGAATCTATTTGAATATCTTTTTTATTGTCAAATAATTTTAGTCTACATTGTTCATTTTTTAAAAGTTTATACAAATATTTTTGATAATTTTTTTCTTCGATTAAATATGGGTAAATAAAATATGTATATTGGTATTTCGTCTTTAGTTCCATTTTTTCTCCTTATTTATCTGTATAGTAATTTAAATTTAAGTCTTCTCCTAAGTGCCATTTATTAATGAATTCAATTAATGAGTTGCTCTCTAGTTGATATGCAGGTGTCATTACTTGTTTTCCTTTACTATTTACACATCCCCACATTCCATTTTTCTTTACACTAGCAAATCCATATTCATTTTGTTCTCTTGCATCATCATAAATATAATCAACAACTACTATTCCAGCCTTATTCACAAATCCATATTTTCCATCTTTTTTATCTAAGAAAATAGTGTTTGTTGATAAAACTTCTTTATTTGTTTTTTCTTCAAATTTAAAATTGTAGTATTTATAGTCATTGTCAATTCTTATTCTCATATATCCATTTGTAATATTTATTTCTGATAATATACCTGATAATTTCACTTCTAAATTACTATCTATAAAGTCTGAATTTATTTTTTCTGTTTTATTACCTTCTAAAAATCCAGCATCTGCTCTGTAAACTAAACTATCATAAGTTGGTTTTATAAGTTCTGTTCCATCTAAGTCTATAACTCCATACTTATTATTTAATTTAACAATATATTTATTATCAAATATATAACTCATTTCTTGATATTTAGTTGCAACTTTAGTTTCTCCACTTAATGTCATGACTCCATATTTATTGCTATTTTTTATAATAACATTCTCGCCATTAATTGATACAACATCATCAAATTTACCTTTTAAATATACATCTCCATTTGAATTGATTATTTGCCATTTACCATTTTCTTTTACTACATAGTTTCCATTTCCATATAGGGCTTTTACATCTTGATATTTTATTTCTACTGCAGTTGATTTATCTCTATTTATAACTCCTACTTTTTTATTCGAATCTGTTACTATATAACCATTTTCATATTTATCTGAAATTGGTACTATTTTTGTATATTGATTTTCTAAAATAGTTGCACCAATGTTGTCAACTAATCCGTATTTTCCATCTTTTTTAGTTACTAAACTGCTTTTTACACCTTTTAAAGTTGTAATTTCATCATATTCGCATTTTAATAGCTCTTTTCCTTTAAAATCAACTAATCCATATTTTCCATCTTTTAATGATAATAATACATCATTTTCATACCATACATTATTATCACTATCATAATTTTCTAATGCCATAACAGCATAATATCCTGTTATAATCTCTTCATTTTTTGAGTTGATTACTTTTGTTTTATATGTATTATCTGTATAATTTACATCATAAGTACATAAAAATAAGTCTTTACTATTGTCTGGAATAATAATTGCTTCAGTATATTCTGGTTTAATAATTGTTTCACCTTTTGAATTAATTACTCCCCATTTATCATCTGTATATACTGCAAAGTAACGATTTGGAACTGTTTTATCATCATTGTTTCCACTTCCGTTAAATAACTTTATTACACCTGTAATTGCCATAATAATTACTGCAAAAACAAAAAGAACGGCTATTACTTTTTTTATATTTAGCTTTGGTTTTTGTGAAGTATATCTTTTACCTTTATTTGACATATTTTTCACGTTCCTCCTTAAGGCTATACAAAAAATGACATAGTATAGCTAATTTTATAGCTATACTATATCATATTTATACATATAATTACAATATTTTTATTATTTTTGTTGTTAAGTTTTTTTATTAACTTTTGCAACAATTACTGTCATATCATCTTTTTTCATTCCAAATTCGTTATCAATTGCTTCATTTAATACCATGTTTGCAATTTGTTGTGCATCATCTACTGAAATATCTTCTAATAAGTATTTTACCCAAAGCTCTTTATTTATATATTCAGTGTTTGAATCAATAACACCATCACTGCACATTACTAAAATATCTCCATCTTCTAAATCATAATCATATACTATTAGTTCATTTTTTTCTACAATTCCTGTTGGAAGTGTGATTGATTTTAGTAATTGTACTTCTTTATTTCTTTTTACAAATGTTGGACATGCACCACTTTTTATAAATTCCATGTTGCCTGCAAATAAGTCAAGTATTTGAATATCTAACGTAGTGTACATATCTTCTTTTGTATTTGCAATTAAGCTTGAATTAATTAGCTTTAATGATGTTTCTTTATCAAAACCTGCCTTTAATAATTTTGCAAGCATATTTATTGCAATTCTACTACTTTGATTTGCTTCCTCTCCTGAACCCATTCCATCACTAAGTGCTATTAAATATTTTCCATCATCTAGTTTTGCTTCTATATTGCTATCTCCAGAAACTTTTGAGCCTTCTTTAGTTGATGTTGCAACTCCAACTTGTAATTTATATTTATCTTCTGAATAATATGTAAATACACAGTTTTCTTTTTCTTCTCTTAGTCCACAATTTTGTGACTGAATTACAAATTTAGTTTGTAATATTTTTTCTATTATTTTGGCTATTTTTTTAATATTGCATTTTTTGCCTTCAATATCATCACATAAAGGAGCAAATACTTCTACAAAGTATCTTCCAGAAGAACTTTGTTTTATTTTTATGTCATTTACTTCAATTTCTTTTTGTTTTAATAAATTTAATATTTCTTGTTTTTGATTTAAGTATGGATCATCTTCTTTTTGTTCAATTTCTTGTGCCATCTGTGATATTACTTCTGACACTCCTTCTAATTGTGAAGATACATTTTTCTTGTTTTCTTTTAATTTCATTTTCCAAATAAAATTAATTTTGCTGACTCTATATGCTGAATTTATTGCTTTTATCATTTTTGATACATCATTTTCAGCTGTTGTACCATTTTGTTTAAAACCTATAATATATAAATTATGTTTTTCAAAAATGCTTGCAAGCTCTTTTTCTGTTATTATTTCATTTTTTAATAAATGTTTAAATATTTCATCTACTATTCCGCAATTATTTCCTGCTATATCATCATATAATAGATTATTTTCTAAATCAGATATATTTACTTCTAATTCTTCTCTAAATATTTGTTCATTTGATAATTCTTGTTCTTTTATATCTTTTTCCTCTAGTACAGTACTAGCAGCCTCCTCATAGCTTTTAGCTAAATCTGCAATTGTTTCAGACATACTATTTAATTTTGTTACAGTATCTTGAGTTGCTGTTAATGCTCTTGTTGTTGCTTCTGGCAATAATTTATCATTTCCTAATAAATCTTGTATATTTATTTTAAATCTTTTAGGCACAGCTAATAACCCTAATGAAGCTATTAAAATCTCTTGTATTAAAATTATTGGTACTGTATTTCCATTTGCAACATAAGTTAATAATATGTTTCCTACAATAAAACCAATTATTACGCCAATTTTTCCAAGTCTATAAAATATACCTGCTATTAGCCCTGATATAGCATAAGATGCAACTGTTACTGGATCATTTTCTGCAATAATTCCAATTACTGCTCCTATTGTAACACCACTTGTTGCTCCTACTAGCATTCCATTTTTCCAGCCTAGTATTAGTACTAATAAAACACTTAAAATATTTCTTATGTTATACCCAAATACGCTTAGATCTTTGAACGCACAAAATGTAATTGCTAGTAAAAGGCTTGTTCCAATTACTTCTTCAATTGAAAACGCTTTTTGTTCACCAACTTCTTTTAACATTGGTATTGCATTTGTAAATATTTTATAAAATATATAACTTGCAATTGCAAGCATAATGCTTGTTAATAAATCATAAACATAAAAATTATTAAAAAACATTGGCATAATTTGCACTAGTAATACAGCTAAAAATAAATGTGGTCCAATTTTAATTTGTTCATTTACTTCTTCTTGTTCTTTTGGTCTTTTTATTAAAATAAATACAAAAAATACTAGCGTTGTTAAAAAATATGTTAATAAACTATTTGTTCCAAACGAAATAAATGTGCCTAATAATGTTAATATATACCCAATTCCAATTGGCATACGGCTACTTAACATTGCTGCTAAAAAACTAATAGCAAATGGACTTATACTTAGCACTAAACTTTGGTTTCTAAATCCAACCATTGAAATCATAAATGATATTATATAAATAACAATATTTTGCAGACTAAAAAGATTTGTTAATATTTGCTTAACAGAGTCTTTACTATATTGTGAATTTTCTTTTTTTATATTCTCAAACACTTCTATCACCTCTACTTTTTTAATTCTTATATATTGTAGTACAAGACATTTAAAATGTTTGTCGTTTTTAGTATAGAAATTAAAAAAGTTTTTTATCTTTTTTGCCATCTTTAGTGTTTTTATTATTTTTTTCCAAATTATTTTTTATATTTTACATTATTTTTGTTAGTTTTTCAATATTTGCTATTATATTTTAGCACAAAAATAAATCTTATAGGCATAACCTATAAGATTTATTTTTTATTATTTCTTAAGAACTTTTTTCTTAATTACTACTATTCCTACTGCAATGATTGCAATTGCTGCAAGTCCAATTCCTAAGTATAAGTAAGTTTGACCAAATGGTGGTAAAATTATTACTTTTTCTGCTGCTGCAGTATCTACTTCAGCTGGCATATTATTTGGATTTTGGTTACCTACAACTGAGTATGCCATTCTTCTACCTACAGTATTAGAATATTGTATAATTTCAGCTATGTTGTCATAAGTCATATCATCAGATGTATTTTGTGATGTAATTGTTTGTGATAATACAAGATTATCAACTTTAACATCTCCTGGTTTTAAGTCTTGTTTAAATTTCTCAGTTTTAATGATTGTTTTATTTTTTATAGCTGCTTTTACACTATCACTTACAGCAAGGTTGCCAGTATTAACTGTACTCCATCCTGTATTATCTACTTCTCTATATTGTAAATTATTTGCAACATAGTCAACTAACACATCTCCTGATGTAGTTACTATATTTCCTGGGTTTGTGCCTTTATAGTAGAATTCTTTTCCTGTATAATCTGTCTCACCAACATTTTTTACAGTTAATTTATAGTCAATTCTTATTGTAGCTCCATGCATTAACTCAGAGTCCATAATTATTTGTATTAATCCGTTTTTTCCACCGTTGTATAAAGAAGCTACATGTCTATTAACTTGTTCTTGTGTTGCATTATATAAGTATTCACTACTATATGGTTTAAAATATTTTTTGTCTTTTCTTAAATTGTAATCTTTTCCTCTTACCCAAGCTAGGTTTGGTACAGTATCATTTGCATCATATAGTACATTTCCATTTGCAAGTGTTATTCTTACGTTATCAACATGTTTGCTTAATTCAAGTTGTGCCTTTGGTCTTTCAGTTAATCCTAAGTCAACATCTTTGATATGGTATGCTCCACTTTCATCTCCAGTAAATATTCTATTGTATTCTACTTCTATTGAAATTACTCCAGTTTCTGCAACCATTTGAGTATTTGTATTTGCGGTACCAGTATTAGCTAAAGTTTGTGCTAATCCATTTGTTACACCTCTATAATTGTTACTACTATATTTATTTACTGCTTCTCTATATGACCAAATATCTTTTGCATCAGACACATTTTTACCATTTGATTTTACAATGCTATATCCATAGCTTCCAGAAGTATTTTGATTTTCAACATTTGTGTATCCATAATATAATTTTTGTCCCAATTCAGTTACAGCGTTAATTATTTCAGCAGATGCATTTTCATAATTTGTTCTACCTCTTTGATTTATTCCTTTTTGGTATGTTGTTGATTTGTAATCTTGTCCATTATATTTGCTATTGTATTGTCCACCATAAGTAAATCTTACAATATAATCACCTGGTATGTAGTCTTTGAATTCATATTTTCCATCTGTATTTGTTGTTTCTTGGTTTTTATTTCCTAATGTTGTTGTTCTCCATACATATTCTCCACCATTAGCAAGTTTTTCAACTAATTCAACTTTTATATTTCCAATTCCGTTATTTTCATCTTTTAGTCCATTTCCAATCATTGAATCATTTACTTTTTCTGTTCTTAAATCATCCCATACAATACCATTTATTTTTCTTGATGCATTATCATAGAATTTTATTCTTAATCCTTTAGCTTTATCTGTATCATCTTCATACTTGCTTTCATCTTGTATGTCTCCTAAGTCATCAGCATTTCCTGGTACAGAATCTATATCTAATATACCTGCATAATCTCTTGAGCCTTTTGTAACTCCATTTGGTAATAATGTTTCATCTTTATAGTATGATGTATATCCATTTATTTCTGCAACATTTTGTTTTGCGTCCTTATCGCTATTATCTAAAATTATTCCATTATTATCTTTTTTAACTTGGAATGTTAGGTAAATATATTCGACTTCACCAGTTTCTAATTTCTTATCTTTTAGTCCTTTAACATATACTTTGCCTTTTTCTTCACTACTATTTACTGGTTTTGCATTTGACATTTGTAATGTTTCTGTGTGAATAGTCTTATAATATTCTTCATCTCTAAATGCATTATCATCATAAGTTACCCATGATAAATCTGATCTATATTTATATTCATTATCATAATAATCAACTACTTCATTAATTGTATCTATAATTCCTTGAGATTGATTTCTAATAGTAATTTTATATGTTACGAATATTTCTAGCTCAGCTCCTGGATGTGCTTCACTTACTCTATAAGCATAATCTGCTTCAAATATTTCTCTATTATAAACTGAATTATAGTAATTTGTATCAGATTGTCTTACTGTTATATCCCAGTATTCTTCATTATCATCGTCTGGTCTGCTCTTATATTTGTATACTTCTGTTTTTCCATTTATCTTAGTAGCTGCTCTAAATACATCTTTTCTAAGAGCTAAATCGTTAATTTTTCTTCTAACTAATCCTAAGTCTATATAAAATTGACCTGGGTAAAGAGCTACATAATATTCACCGTTAAATACATCACCAGTTGTATCAAATGTTGCACTTCTTGCTTCTTTACCTGTATTAAATTTTTTATTTGTGTTTATAATAAATTTATCATAAACAGGATATAGATCATAAGCTTGTGCGCCTTGTTCCATTGTATATGCCTTTATTTTGCAATCATCCATAAATCTTTTTTGATCTGTAGATGGTCGTTTTTCAGCTTTATTTAATGTATTAACTTCTACTATTTCACCATTTTGTATTTCAAAGAAACAATCAATTACATCATCTTTTACTAATTGTTCCATAGAGTATATTTTTCCACCACTATAACTATTTGGATATGCTCCAATTGTTGCAAATTTAGCATTTAAAGCATCTCTATCTGAAACTTTTTCTGTTGCTTTTGAACTTTTTAGCCATTCAGCTGAATTATATTCTGGTTTATTATATATAGTTGGTACATAAAGTTGTCCATTGTATTCAAATGCAACATAGTATTTTTCCATCGAATTTACTGTAAATATATAGCATCCATCATTATCAGTTGTTGTTTCTCTAACTTTTTTTCCTAATTTGTTATATAATATAACTTTTGTGTTTGGTAATGCTACATCATTGCTATCACCACTTACTCCATTATATGGTGTATTCATTTTGTCATTTAAGCTTCCATCTACCCATACATATCCTGCTAATTGCATTTGTAAGTTAAATGTTGGTGGAGTATCATTATCAGGTTCACCAATTTCTAATGATGTTTTATATAGTCTTCTGCCACCTTCAAGTACACTAACATTATCTTGTATTTCTCTTTTTTCTAGCCAAGATGTTGTATGGCAATTGTATCCTTTAGTTCCAGAAGAATGCATATGATTCCATCTAACAGTATATGCTGCACAGTCAAGTCCACATACAACACAAGTAGGGCATTCCATCCATTGAAATTCAATATGTAGCTTTACATAGCTTACCATATAGTCTTCATAATTATCTACTGTATAATCTATATTTGCATTTGGATCTGAAAATTCAAAATAAAATTGATTCTCACCTTGACTTATTCCTTTAGGGTAAACTTGTTCTCCATAGTCCACAAAATAATCTTTGCTTGGAGTATAATATGTGTCCTTATTTAGTTCATAGCTAATTCCATTTTGATCGTAATATTTATTTATATCTATTCTTTCTTTTCCAAATACTACTTTTCCTTTGCTATTGTAGCCAATTGCATACATATCTGAAATTCCACCAAAGGCCACACCATTTTCGGCTCCATAATTATAGTCTATAGACACTGGTCCCATAATATAGCTTGCTTGGGTTTGATTTACTGCTGTTCTTACTTTATCTTTATCTGTTTTGTTTTTAACTTTCAAATCACTGTTTCCACCATTTTGGTGTGTTTTCTCATGAAATGATTTATATTTTTGTGCTTCATTATATATAATTTCACTATTTGCAAATGCTTCTGGATCCCTTTCTTCGTCCGAGTCACCTACATCAATACCTGGTGTTCCAGCTGATGTTAAAGAATGACCTGTATTTAAGTTTGTACGCCATATAGCATATTGCTTATCAATAGTCCATTCATCCATTGGTGGATATGTTATTATATATGCTACATCTTCATATCCTTCTGCTAATAAATCATGATGTTCTCCTACGCATTTTAAATATGGGTATGTAGTTTCTCCATTATGTGCAAACATTCCGCTACATCCATTATATGTCCATCCCCAGTCAAATATACTTCCTTCTGTATCTCCATATTGTGATGCAACTTCCATTTTTAATGTTCCAGATCTAGCTACAAATCCTGTTCCATGTTGTATACAATATATAATTCTTCCTGTAGATATAGCTAGCTGTCTTTCGTTAAATTCTGTTACTTCAAATTCTCCACATGTTCCTTCTATAGTATTTTCATCAACTATTTCTATTGGTCCTACTCCATCATTATCTAGTCTTGAACCCTGTTTCCTGTAAGTTTCATTTATAAATGAAACTACAAGATTTGGTACTATTAATATAGTAAAAGCAATTAATATTGTTGCTATTAAAGCTATTTTTATTTTTTCCTTATGTTTTATCATTTTATCTCCTCCTTTCCTCACTAATTATTGTTTCCTATTTAAAACTCTTTTTTTAATTTCAACTACGCCTAATCCTATTATAGCTACAAATGTTAATGTTATAATTACATAAAATGCAATTTGCCCACCTGTTACTACTGATAAGATTATATCTGCTTTTGACATATCATCTTCATCTTCTTGTTTATTTCCTGGTGTTGAATCAATATCTTTTAGTCCTTGTTCATTATAACTTTCATATATTTCTGCATTATTATTTAGTATTCCTAAGCTATCATCTGTTATTTGTTTTAATAAAATTATTGTAACTTCTTTTGATTCTCCTGGTTTAATAATTGTGTTTTGTAAGCTTGTATTATATACATTTCCATCACTTGCCTTATACCAATCTTTGTTTAATTCTGTATTAAATACTACTCCTTTTGGTAAATAATCAGCTATTTTCTTAACGTATCCAGCTACTCCTCCTTGGTTTGTTACAACTATTTTATATTCAATAACAATACTGCTTTTTCCTAAGTTTTGTTTTAAAACTTCTATTTTAGTGTTTTTCTCGTTAGCATAAGTAAATGTTTCTGTTCCTGATGTTGGAGTTGTTCTTGTAATTTTGCTTATATATTTATCTAATTTTAAGTCAAATTTTTCTGCTTCATATAAACCTATGTCAATGTCTCTTATGTTGCTATTAGTTACTTTTATTACATCTGATATACCAGCTATTGTTCTCTCTCCGTTTAATACTATGTTAATATCAATTGCATCAGAGTTAAGAGCTTCATCAACTTCTGGTTTTCTATATTCTGTAATACTGTATTTGCCACTGTCATATACAAATATTACTAAATATTCTCCTGGTTTTATATTGTCAAATTCATATTTTCCGTTATTGTCAGTTGTTACTTTTTTATCATTGTTTGTTACACTGTCTTTTACTATTGCATTAGTTTTCTTATATACTAACATTACTTGAATATTTGATAAAAGTTTTTCGTCTTCATCTCTCATACCATTTTTGTTGCTGTCTAGCCAAGCTGTACCAGTTATTTTATAAGATTCTGTTGTTGGATTATTTGGATTGTTGTTATTGCCTCCGTTGTTGCCTCCATTATTTTCCCCTGCATGTGCATTTGCATCATATTCAATTGTTATATTAACTTTATTTGATTCAATTTTATCAAATCCATCAGCTTCTAATGTAGCATAAGAACTTACTGTTTTATCATTTTTGTCTGGTAATAAATCAGCTTTTACAGTAACTGTTATTGTAACTTTTGCTCCTGCAATTATTTCATACATTAGTATATTAAGTTCTTTATTACTAATAGTTTTTATAGTTTGTTTTTTGTTATTGTTTGTATATTCTGCTTTTACAAAAGTAACTCCATCTGGTAAACTCATTATGAATTTATTATTTATAGAAGAAATTTTTCCTGTGTTTTCTATTATATATGTATAAGTTACTTCTTTTCCTTCTTTTATATATCTTGAATCTGCTTCTTTTTGTTGTATTGTTAATTTAATTTCTTCTGCATTATATATTTTTTGATTTGAATAATGCTCTGCTGTTTCATCTGCTTTTGCTGTTGCTTTAGCAATAAATTCACCTGTAAATCCCTCAACCTCAAGTTCAATACCTACATAAGTATATTCTCTTAGTTTTATTACTGTTGCTTTGTTTGTTTCTGACTCATCTGTTGGTTTAGTTCTCTCTATGTATGCATAAAGATTTTCTAATTTTCCAAGGTTAATTGAAATACTATTATTATTAATTATAACATTTTCTCTGCTTTTTTCCTTGAAGTTATTATTTTCTCCATAATAAACATCTGTTATTTTTATTCCTTGTGGAATATCCATATTAAACATTACATTATTTAAATCTTTACTATTAGAAATATTTTTTACTTTTACAACAAATTTAAATTTTCTTCCCTTTTTTAATGTTTCACTTTCATATATGTCTGGAATATTAACAATTTTCAAATCTCCTTCTAAAACTTTTAGCTTGTAAGAGTCAGAATTAATTGGATTTGAAAGTTCATCTGCTGTTACATTTGCAGTACACTCTATTTCTTTATCTCCTGGATATTTATTTTCTTCAATTGTAATTGTTTGTCCTGTTGTTGGATCTGTAACAGTTTTAGTTGTTTTTCCTTTTTTGATTCTTAACTCATAGTCTCTTGTTACTGTTTGGCCTACTGGAATATTACCTATTGATAAAGTTTTAATATTTTCCGCACTATCTGTATAAGCTAATTCTTCTTCAAAAATTTCTGTATGTACTGTTCCTTCTGGTGCTATTAAATTTAATTTTACATTTTTCGCTTCTACAGTTCCAACGTTTTTAACTGTTGCTGTCATTCTTACGATTTGTTCTTCTCTTACTGTTTCAGTTGTTGATTTTACTTCAACAGTCATGTCTGGTCCTACACCTGTTGTTAATTTTAGTAATGGTGATGTTTTTGACTCAGAAATTTCTCCTAATGAAGAAACATTTGTATAATATACTTTATACATTTCATTTACAGTGTTGTTATGTGTAATATTTGCTGGAATTTCAACATCATAAGAAATTTCTTTTGTTTCTCCAGATTTCATATTTTCATTTAATACAATCATATAAGATTGTACTTTATTTGTTAAAGTTTCTGTCCAGTTATTTGATTTATCATTTAAATCTTTAGTTGCATTTGCATTCTCTGAGTAATAAACTTTATATTTTGAACTATCTACTCCACTTAGTGTTATTTTTCCTTGTAGTTTTGTACTAAATGTTGATCCTAAGTCTTCTCCTGTTTCTATTTTTTTGTTTCCTTGTGTTGGAATTCTTCCTAAGATAATAACATCTTTAATGTCATTTTCATAATTGTTTACAATTTTTCCATAAACTTTTGCAGTTCTTTTTTCTGCATAAGTTTTTAGTATTCCTGTTGCACCTTCACTAGAAATTGATAATAACTCATTTTCACCTTGTGAGTAATTTTTAATTCCATTTGCAGTAATAAGTCCTTCTGGTGCAATAAAGTTCAAGTTTGTTTCAACTTTTCCACTTTTTTCCGTTGCTACATCATTTTCATTTGTATAATTCATTGTTATTTTATTTTTATTGTTTGGTGTTAATGTTTTTGCAGTAATATTTGCATTAATAATTATTATTGTACCTTTATATTGTGCATCTATTGTATATTCTGTTTGTGTTCCTTCTAATTCTACATATACTACTACTTGTCCATTTTCTAATACTGTTTTTGCATTTTTTATTTTTAATCCATTTGACATTAATATGTCATAGCTATTTAATTTGAATTTTGCAATATATGAAGGGAATTTTATTTTTAATGTTGGATTTTTGTATAATACATAGTTTGTATTTGATGTATCTAATACAGCTCTAATTTCAACATTTTCGTTTTCAACAACTGTTGTTAAATCTTGTTTATTAACTTCTAAATATATTGCTGTTGTTGGTTCTGTTAATGATATTTCTTTTAATTCATTGTTTACTTGTGTAGTTAATTTTGTGAAATTTTGTAATTGTTTTTTATTATATCCAATTTCATTTTTTATTGCTTTTTCAACACTAATAATTAATTGTCCCTCTATTATAGGCTTTGATGTTGTTATTAATAATTGATTATTATTTACATTACTAATATCTAATGTGTAATTTTCATCTTTTAATTCTGTAGTTTTATTAATTGTTCCTAATTTTGTTTTTTGATTATCATAAACTTCAATTTTTCCATCTGTTCCAAGAATTTTTTCAAATACATTTTTGTTTATTGATATAGTTTTATTATATGTATAATTTTTTCCAGAAACTGTTGTTGAATTTTTACTATCATCTGCTGTTACAAATTGATCAATTCCTTGTTGTAATTTAATTTCTCCTGTTAGTTCTTTTGCACTAATTGTTGCATAATAATCAACTTTATATGTTGTTTCTTTTTTGTTTTTAGCATCAAAGCTTGCATACATTTGTCCTTTTGCAATAGATGAATAATTTGTTTTTATTGCATAATCTATTAATTGTCCTTTTTCTTTGCTTTCTTTAATATCTGTAGTTGTTTCTTTGAATTCTATATTTTTTTCTTGATTGCTATGAACTTTTATATTTCCACTTATTTTTAAATTTGTATCAATTCCATTTGCAATTGCATAATCATATACGTCTTTGTTTTCAAATACAAATGTTACAAAATATTCATCACTTACATTTTTTAGCCAAGATATTTTATTGCTTAAGTTTTGTGTACTTATTACTAATTTGCTATTTTCTGCATCATAATTGTAATTGTCAGCATTAAAGTTTAAACCATCTTTCATTCCGTTTGTTGCTTTTGTTTGATTTGCAATTACATTAACAGATGTTGGTTTTATTCCATTTATCTCTGGCACTTGAATATTAAGTTCAGTTGCTTTTATTGGTAATATGCTATCTTTAATTCCAGAATTTACTTTTACTTGTAATACTACTCCTGAATTTTCATCACTTGTATATGGTATGTATTTTGTTAATTCTGTTTTAATTTCTGGTGTAATTGTTGTTCCTGTTGTTCCATCCCATGAAAGTTTATTTATAATTTCTTTTGATACATTCTTTTCTTTAGCATCTTTGTTTATGTATGTTGCTGTAAAGACTGTTTTTGTTTCTTTTGAGAAATTATCAATTGACACTTCATCAGCATTTAAAACATTTACTGGTACTTCTATAACTACATTAGAACCACCATTTATTTTGTTTAACAAAATTTTATTGTTTTTAACATCTACACTTTGAATGTTATCATTGCTGATTGATTTGTCTATTTCAAAGTTAGTATCTTGAAAACTTACTACTCCTTTTTCAAGATATCCCGCACCATTTAATTTAATGTTAAGATATAATTTTACATCAGAGTTCATTTTTTCTGTTTTTACATGAGCTCCTCCTTCAAAATACGCATTAAATTCTACATTAGAATCTTGAGTCTTAGCATTTTGTTTAGAAATTTCATCTTCTGAAAGTGCATAAGTTATTCCATAAATTCCAATTGTAGATAGGTTCATTCCCATCATGCATATAAGTAATAATACAGCCATTATTCTTTTTAGTGATTTGTTCATAGTATCCTCCTTAATTTTTATATTACATCACATTTTATTATACGACATTTATGCGCATTTTTCAATGTTTTTTTAACTTTTTAATTACTTTTTTTGTAATTTTTCATTATTTTTCCTTATATTTATATATATATATAATTATTTTATCATTTTTACCTCATTTTTCAACAGTAAATGCTTGGTAAAAAAGGCAATAATTGTATTTACTTCTTACGGAAGTTTCAAAAATAGTATAAATATTAAATTTATATTACAATTTATACTTATTAAAATAATTCACATTTTTATTTTTTATACATATAATATTATAGTTTTAAAAACATATATTATATTGAGGTGATTGTATGGATAATAAATTAGATATGGCTCAACTTATGAACATGTTGTCAAAAATGGATAAAAAAGAATTAGAATCTAATCTTTCAAAAGTAAGCAAAATGCTTAATTCAAAGGATGCTGATAATATTATTAATCAGATTAAAAAAAATAATAATATTAATTAGGAGGGATTATTATGAATGAAGATATGTCTGAAATTTTTAAAAAAATGAATGAAATGTTAAAGAATGATGAAGTGCCTGATTCAGTAAAATCTTTACTAAATAGTTTAAGTTCAAATGCAAACGACATATCTTCAAAAGAATTTTCTAGGGAAGGAACAACTTCAGAGAATTCAGAGCAAAATTTTTCAAATTTTGATTTAGACACTATGTTAAAAATGAAAGCAATTATTGAAAATATGAATAAGGGTCAAAATGACCCTAGGGCCAATCTTTTAAAGTCTTTAAAGCCTTATTTAAAGCAAAGTAGAAAAAACAAAGTAGATCAATATATAAAATTATTTAGTATGGGAAAAGCTTTTGAAATTCTAAATCCTTTAGGTGGTGAAAAGAAAAATGATGTATAATTATCCATATTTTAGTTTTCCTTATTTTAGAAGATATACTGTACCTAGTTATAACTATTATTCTAAAAATACTACTAGTATAAAAAAAAATTCCCATGAGTCATCACAGGAATTTTGTAATAAATCTTCATCAAATATAAAAAAAGATAATATTAATAATTCAAAGCCACATTATGGTTTTAGTTTTTTAGATAATTTTATAAATCAAAATGATAGAGATGAAAATGAAAGTTATTTTGACTTATTCGGACTAAAATTATATAATGATGATCTTTTACTTATCGGGCTTATCTTCTTTTTATATAAAGAAGATGTTAAAGATCAATATTTATTTATTGCCCTTATTTTATTATTATTGAGTTAATATTATTTCTCCTTCTTTATTTACATAGGCATATTTTGCTATTTCTTCTGAATCACTTTCTTTTTCAATTTCTTTTACAATGTCTGCAATACGTACTTGTGCTGATTCTATAGAGGCTGCTGCAATTATAGCCTCTTTGTTTCCTTTTGCACCCGCATGTGCCATTCCTCTTAAATTTCCAAGTACAACAACATTGTCTTCTGCTAGTACTTCTGCACCTGCATTAACATCTCCTAAAATCACTAAACTCCCCTCAAATTCTATTTTTTGTCCAGAGCGAAGAGAACCTTTATAAAACTTAGTTTTTGAAGTTGCAATTTCTTTATTAAAACTCTTTTTTATACCATGCAACCCTAATTCTTTTACTTCTTTAGTTTCATCTTTAGCGGTTTCTTTTTTTACTGCTCCTCTCATTTTTTATTCCTTTCTTTTATTATTTTAGTAATTTCTATCTATTTACTTGCGTAGTTGGAATAGCTGTTAAATCCTCATTAATGTTTTTTGCATTCATTCCAAAGTATTCTTTCATTATGCTTTTGGCAGTATCGCCTACATTTCCACCGGCTCCTGCATTTTCGATTAAAACTACAACTGCAATTTCTGGATTATCATAAGGTGCAAATCCTGCAAACCAACCGTTTACTTGGTTATTTATTCCTGTTTCTGCAGAACCTGTTTTTCCTCCAATTTCTATTCCTAAATCTGAAAATACATAATATGCTGTTCCTCCTACTTCGCTTGTAACTCCTCTCATTCCTTTTAAAATAGCATCTAGATTTTCCTTTTTAATATTTAAATCTTTAACTTCTGGTACATCAGTAATTCCTAATTTTTCATTTATCTTTTTTTCATTCTCATCTTTTGGCACTTTGTTTCCATCTGAGTCTATTATTGATTTTATTAATGTAACATCTACAGACTTGCCCCCATTTGCTAGCATACTTGTATATCTTGCAATTTGAATTGGTGTATAACTGTTATAGCTTTGACCTATAACTGCAGATAATGTATCACCAAATTGCCATTCTTGCCCTGTTGTTTCCTTGCAATAATCTTTTAAATCAACTATTCCTTTAGATTCTCCAGATAGTTCAATTCCTGTTTTTATTCCTAATCCATAAGATTTTGCATATTTTATAACCGGATCTATTCCCATTTTATACCCTAATTCATAAAAGAAGTAATTACATGATTTTTTTATTGCTTCAGTAACATTTAAATATCCATGTCCATAATGTCTACTAGTATAAATCCAACATGCTGGATTGTGTCCTCTTGGATATATACCTGTATCATTTACTGTTGTTTTGGTTGTTATTGTATTGTTTTCTAATGCTGCTGTTGCAACAACCATTTTAAATACTGAACCGTGGCGCATAAGTTCCAGATATAGCTCTATTATAATAATTGTTTCCTTTATTATATTCTTCTAGTTTTTTCTGAGTTATTCCACTTATAAACAATTCAGGTTCATAATCCGGATAACTTGCTAATGCTAATATTTCTCCGCTTTTTACATCCATTACAACTGCAGCTCCAGCCTTTGCATTATATTTTTGTCCATAGCTACCATTTGCAATATCTTTTATATTTTTTTTCAATGCTTCTTCTGTTACTTTTTGCAAATTAGAGTCTATTGTTAAAGTAACAGTATGCCCTGCTTCAGCCTCTTCTGCAATATGTTGCTCTGTAATTGTTCCATCTACAGACATATCTACCTGTCTAATTCCATCTTCTCCTTTTAAATATTCCTCTAAAGTATATTGAATTCCAGTCTTTCCTATAATGTCATTTATATCGTATTTTTCTTTATTTGCATTGTATTCTTCAGATGATATTGAACCAACATATCCTAAAATATGTGAAGCTAAACTACCATACGGATATGTAACTATTGGTGTTGTTACAACAGATGTTCCAGGAAAACTACTGCTTTGTTCTTTTATTTGATTTGCACTTAAGTAACTAATACTTTTAGATATAATAACAGGTTTTATATTACTATATCCATTGCGAGAAATTTCATATCTAACAGTCATAATTTTTCTAGCTTTTTGTATATTTTCTTCATTTATACCATATTTTTCTTTTAAAGTTTCAAATGCTTCTTCTGCTGTTGCATTTTCATCAATTCCATATTCTTTTTTCCATGCTTTTTGAGTTTCTTCATCATCTTGTTTAAATTTATGTGGTTCTATGCTAATCGGTAAATTATCATTATATGTGTCTTTGTTTTTTTCTAATAATATTACTAAATTATATATAACTTTATTTAATGTATCATTATCAATTTTAGTTTTGTATAGTTCCAAACAAAATCCAGTTTCAGTTGTTACTAATCTATTTCCAGAGCTATCTGTTATGTCTCCTCTTGCTGCTTTAACTGTAGATTCTCTAGTAAGCCTTGTATTTGATGTTTCTCTATATGAGTTTCCTTGTATTATTTGTAGATTAAAAAGCTGGGCTAGCAAAATAAGACCAACTATATATACTATTACTATTATTATATTGTATCTTAAGTTTTTGTTTTGTTCCAACTTATTCCTCCCTAATAATACCTTGACAAAACTTTTTTATTTTTAAAAATATCTTCTAATCTATTTCCTGCATTTTGAATAATTGGGTATAATATAATTGTTAAAATAATATTAAAAAGTATTTCAATTGATAATATTTTTATAAATGGTATGAATTCAAAAATTGCACCAAATTTAATTATTTTAAAAATATAATATCCAACCTCAAAAAATATAGTTCCTGCTATTGTTGTTATTATTATCATTATTCTGCTATCTTTCGAAAAGCTTTTATCTAAATATTCTGAAACTAGTCCAATTATAGCTAATAAAAAAGCTGATACTCCTATTGTTCTTCCTAAAAGCAAGTCCAAAATAAGGCCAAACACTATTCCAAATGCAAAGCCTAATTTTCTCCCTGCAAATAATCCTATGAATAATACTAAAATTACAAATAAATTTGGCATTATTCCATTAATTGTAAACCATGTAAAAAAATTAGTTTGTAAAAAATATATTACAAAAAATGCAATTATCAAACTTATTATTGCTATAGTTTTCTTCATATTTTTCCTTTCTTAATTATTAGCTAAAATTTTGCAAAATTATTCGTTTGTTATTACTAATACTGTTTGTAGTTTTGAAAAGTCCACTGCTGTTTCAACATAGGCATAACGATCTATATTATTTTTTGTATTAACAATTTGTTTAATTGTACCAATGTGTATACCTTTTGGATAAATTCCTCCTATCCCAGAAGTTTCAACATTATCATTTTCTAATAAAGTGGCTTCTGTAGGTATATATGATGCTTTTAATGTAGAATTACTTTCTAGTGTACCATTTACTATAATTGCCTCTTTTGATGTACTAATAATACTACTTACAGAAGTAGAACTATCAATAATTGTTTGAACTTTAGCCGTATTTTCTGTAGTAGATATTACATATCCGACTAGTCCTTTATCTGCAATTACAGTCATTTTAGGTTTTATTCCGTTTTTACTTCCAACATTTATTACAACTGTTTTTTCATAATTGTTTATATTTTTGTTTATTATATAAGCTGGCAAAGTTTTATATTCTAAATATTTATCTTTTAAATTAACATATTCCTTTAAAGTTTCATTTTCAGATTTAATAATCTCTAATTCTCTAATTGATTGTTCTAATTCGCTATTTTTCTTTTTTAGTTCATCATTTTCAGCTTGTAAGTTTTTCACATCTGTGAAAAAACTATCATTTCCATCTACTTTATTTTTTAAATAAGTGAGTCCATTTTGAATTGGCATTACAATACTACTAAAAATATTTTCTATATGTGAGATTTTATTTAAATCTGTATTTGATAATACTACAATAATAATTAAAATAATTATTGTAATTACAATACCAACTATTCCAGTTTTTTTATTTTTATACATCGTTTCTCCTAAAAATATATTTATCTTCTTCTAGAATTGCTTAATACTGTTCTTAATTTTTCTAAATCTTCTAATGTTTTTTCAGCTCCTTTAGCGACACATTCAAGAGGATGGTCAGCAACATATACTGGCATTTCAGTTCTTTCTGCTAATAAAGTATCAAAATTTCTAATAAGTGCTCCGCCACCTGTTAGCACAATACCTCTTTCCATTATGTCTGATGCAAGTTCTGGTGGAGTTTTTTCAAGTGTTTGTTTAATGATTTCTATTATTTTTTCTATAGAGTCATTTATAGCTTCTTGAACTTGTGTTGATGTTATAGTCATTACTTCTGGTAACCCTGTAGATAAGTGTCTTCCTCTAATTTCCATACTTTCCTCTGTTAGTAAAGGTTTTGCACATCCTATATTAATTTTAATTTGCTCTGCTGTTGTTTCTCCTATTGCAAGGTTCATTTCTCTTTTAACATAATTTATAATGTCTTCATTTAGCTCATCTCCAGCAACTCTTAATGAATTGCTAATTACAATTCCACCTAAAGAAATAACTGCAACTTCAGTTGTTCCCCCTCCAATGTCAACTATAATATTTCCATTTGGTTCTGCAACTTCTAAATTTGCTCCAATAGCTGCTGCCATTGGTTCTTCAATTATATACACTTCTTTAGCTCCAGCCTGCATTACAGATTCTTCTACTGCTCTTTCTTCTACTTCTGTGATTCCTGATGGAACTCCAACCACAACCCTAGGTCTACCTGCATTATATCTTTGGCATATTTTTTGAATCATAGATTTAAGCATTAGCTGTGTTGCTGTAAAATCTGCAATTACTCCATCTTTTAGTGGCCTAATTGCTAATATTTCACCTGGTGTTCTACCAAGCATTTCTTTTGCTTCTGATCCTGTTGCAATAATATCTCCATTATTTTTGTCAATTGCAACTACAGATGGTTCATTTAATACTATACCTTTTCCTTTAATTGTGACTATAATATTTGCAGTTCCTAAGTCAACTCCTATATCTTTTGAATTCCATCCCAATAATTTCATATAATTTCCTTTCCTTCCTTTTTTAATAAATATGATTTTATACTTGTAAATTCATTATACCCAATTACAATGTGGTCTAATAACTGAATCCCTATTATTTTAGAAGCCTGTTCTATTTTTTTCGTAAAATCTATATCTTGTTTGCTTGGTGTTGATACTCCACTTGGATGATTGTGTACTAAAATAATTTTAGGAGCCCCAATTTTTATAGCTTCACTAAATATATCTTTTGGATCTATTATTGCTGAATTTGTAGCTCCGTAAGATATCGTTTGTGTTTTTATTACAACATTTTGGGAATTTAAAATTATTACTTTCACTATTTCTCTTTTTTCTAGTTTTAGATCAGCCATTAAAATATTAGCTGCGTCATTTGGGTTACTTACTTTTATTTTACATTTATCAATTGGTTTTGAAATTCTTTTTGCAAGTTCAACAACTGCTTTTAATTGAACTGCTTTAACTTTTCCAATACCGCTTGATTTGCATCAATTCTTTTATAGATAATTCTTGCAAAAAAGTTAAATTGTCTTTACAATTTTTTTCTTTTCCTAGTGAAAGTATTTTTTGTGCTAGCGTTACAGAGCTTTCCTCTTTTGTACCATTTTTTATAATTATCGCTAGTAATTCTGCATTTGATAATGTATTTTCTCCATACATTTCTAATTTTTCATAAGGTCTTTCTGAAATTGGGAGCTGTTTTATTTTTACCGGCATTATTATTCCTTTCTAAAATTATAGCCCCCACTAAAAATTTTTTTGAATAAATTTAATTTAATAAAAGTATATTTCCCCTATTTTTTATATTTTAACTAAACTTTTTTATATATAAATATTGCTAACACAATTCCTATTATACTTGCAATATTTATTTTAAACATTAATCCAAAAGTTAATTTTACTACGTTTAAGTTTAATTCTATTGGATTTGAGAATCCGAACTCTTCACCATAAGATAGCCATGACAAAAAATCTACATGTGAGGCTAAATTACCTAAAAGTCCACCTACTACAATTCCTGATAAAATAAATAAAAGTAATATCCATATATTTTTCTCTCTTGTTGCCATTTTTCTTTCCTCCTTAGTAGTTTGTTTTCCACATTTTGTATGGTTGTATTATATATGCATTTAGTGTTTTTTTCAAGATAATTTACAATATTTTCATACAAAAACCTTTGACTTTAAATATTTTTATGTTATATATAATACTAAACATTAAAATTATAAATTTTTCCATAAATTGTTGGTTCCATTTATGATATGTTGGTAGTATAATATTATTAGATTGGTATATGGAGGGCATCTAATGAAATTTGAAAAATTAAATGAAAATAAAATAAGAGTTACATTAACAATTCAAGATTTAGTAGAAAAGGAAATTGATTTTCATATTTTTATGTCTAACCCTATTGAATCTCAACATATTTTATTAGATATGTTAGAAGAAGCAAAAAAAGAAACTGGTTTTGACCCAGAAGATTCTAATTTAAAAGTAGAAGCATTATCTATGGCTGATACTAGTTTTGTTTTTACAATTACAAAATTACCCGCAGAGGAAAAACAAAAAAGTCAAAGAAAAAAATTTACTGTTAAAAGAAAAAGTATGGTTCCTCTGCCATTAAATGCTGTTTATTGTTTTAATTCTTTTGATGATTTTTGTAACTTTTTAATATTTATAAATAAAAATAGTGATTTATTAAATTGTATAAACAATTTAGCTGAATCTATAAAACTTTACGAGTATAAAAATAAATATTATTTATTACTAAACAATACAAATAAAAACTTGATTGAAAAAAATAATTTTTATACATGTATTATTGAATTTTCAAAATGTATAATTAATTCAAAAGTATTTTATAGTAAATTAATAGAATGTGGAACATTAATAATGGAAAACAATGCTCTTGAAATTGGTATTAAACATTTTGTAACTGTAAAAAAATAAAACAGGACTATATGTCCTGTTTTTTAATATATATAATTTTGTGGATTATACAAAGTTCCATTTACTCTCACTTCAAAATGTAAATGTGGACCCGATGAATTTCCAGTAGAACCAATTTTAGCAATAATTTGTCCTTGTGATACTGACTGACCTCTTGAAACAAGTAACTTGCTGCAATGTGCATATACTGTTTCTACTCCGTTTCCATGTGATACTTTTACCATATAGCCATAAGAATTGTTCCATCCTGCTACTGTTACAGTTCCTCCTGCTGCTGCTTTAATTGGAGTTCCTGTTGAGGTTGCAATATCTAAACCTCTATGTCCATAATTGCCTCTTCCAAATCTTGTAGTTATAATACCTGAAACAGGTCTAATAAGTGAAACTCCTAAATTAACTTTTGCTTCAGATAATCCAGATACATTTCCAGAATATGCTGATGCTACATAAGTAACTTTTGGCGCTTCATATAATTTAGATACACATTTTTCCACTGATGTGAATTCTTTTGTTTTAGTATCATATTTTTCTACTATTCCTAAATCTTTTTTATTTGCACTGTCTTTCTTTTTTAATTTTGATATTACTTCTTCTGCCTCTTTAAATGTTGACACATAAACTTTTTCTTTTTTATTGTCTGTAATTGCATAATATTTATAATATTGTGTTCCATTTTCAGTAACTTTTGCATATATTTCATCATCGTTTGGTGTAATATCTTTTTTCAATAAACATAATGTATATTCTGGCACAGAACCTATTTGTCTAAAAACAATTCCTTCCTCTTTATCTCCTGCCATATATTCGTTAATGTTATTTTGCAATTCCGCTTTATTTTCTGTGTACCCTATAAGTTTACCATTTAATGAAACTGCATAAGTAGGTTTATAAAAAAATGCAACTGCGCTTACAACAAGAAATGCAGATATAATAGTTAATAATACTATTTTTACAGATGTTCTAAAAAACATTGCAAATTTTCTAAAACTATTAATTTTAAACACTCCTATCCATTTTTAATTCTAATATATTTTATAATAAAAGATTAAAAATTACAAGTGTTTTAATTTCAAATTATTATTAATGTGTAAAACATCAGTAAAGGCAAGTGTTCTATCGACTTGCCTTTACACTTATTTATTTAGTTCATCTTTTACAGTTTGTATTTCTGTGACTGTTGCTTTTTGTGCAGGTTGATAATATCCCTTAGTCTGAGCAACCTTAAATAGTTCATATTGAAAGCTTTCATCACCATTTCTAATTTGTTGAAGTGTTTGTCTTAATTGCATATTTTCTGCTTCAGATATGGCTGTTTGATATGCAGTTAAATCTGCTTTTACACTTCCTAATATATCATTTACCATTGTTTTTTCATCCATTTTTATTCTCCTTTCTAACTAATCATTAAGAAATGACATTAATTTTTGTTTTGTATTCAATGCATCTTGTGCAGATTTTGCAAACATCTGCTTAATTTGTGGATCAACTGCTTGTGAAGAAAATGTATTTAGTTTTTGATAAGCAGTTTCATGTGCTCCAATTAAATGTCTTAAATGTTGTAATTCTAATTGATTTAAATTAGGCATATTTATCCTTCCTTTCTAACTAATTTATTCCATATCTATTATGAGCAATTTTTTAATTTTTATACAAAATTAAAAGAACAGAAAATATTTTTCTGTTCTTAAATAACTTCCAAATTTGCAAATTTTGCCATAAGTCTTTTATGTCCTGATTTATCAAATTGAATGTCTAATTTATAATCGTCTCCTTCTGCCTCAATTTTTTGTATTACACCTTCTCCAAATTTCTTATGATAAATTCTAGTTCCTTCTTTATATTTTGATATATCAACTTCTTGTTTGTTTTGTTTTTGTGATAGTGAATTTAAAAAGCTTTCTGCTGTTCTAAATTGATATACTGGTTTTGGTTTTATTTCTGTTTTAGCTTCGTCAAATTTATATGTTGTTACTTTGCCAACTGGTGTCTTGCCATATTCCCATTTATATTGCATATCATTAAATTTTTCTTCTTGGTCGTTGTTTACAACTCCATCTAATAAATTATCTGGTATTTCTTTTATAAATCTTGAAACTGCATTATAACTTGTTGAGCCAAATATAGTTCTATGTTTTGCACATGTTAAGTGTAAAAATTGTTTTGCTCTTGTAATTCCAACATAAAACAAACGTCTTTCTTCTTCAAGCTCTCTTGGTTCTCCAATTGACTTATACCCTGGAAAAATGCCTTCTTCCATTCCAACTAAAAATACAACTGGAAATTCTAGACCTTTAGCACTATGTAATGTCATTAATGTAACTGAATTTTCTTCATCTTGCATTTCGTCTATATCACTTGTTAAAGTAATACTTTCCAAGAATTCTGCTAATGTATTATCTGCTGACTCATCTTCAAATTCTATAGCAACAGTTAAAAACTCTTCTAAGTTCTGCATTCTTGTTTCTGCTTCCACAGAATTTTCTAATTCCAAAGCTTTTGTATATCCAGATTTTTTTAATACTTCTTTTAATAACTCTGAAATACTTAATTCTTCTCTTTTTATTCTTAATTCTTCTATTAAATTTATAAATTCATCTGAATTTGCTTTTACTCTATTTAAGTCATATTCTTCTGCATGTTTAATTATTTCATACATCGAAGTTCCAGTTTTATCTGAAATTTCTTGTATTTTATCTAAGCTTGTTTTACCAATTCCACGTTTTGGCTCATTTATAATTCTTTTTAAAGACAAATTATCTGCAGGATTATATATTAATCTCAAATATGCAATAGCATCTTTTATTTCTTTTCTTTCATAGAATTTTAAACCACCAACAATTTTATATGGGATATTTTCTCTTCTTAAAATATCCTCTATAGCTCTTGATTGTGCATTCATACGATATAAAATTACAAAATCTTTTGGTTTTAAATATTCTTCTGTTTTTAAATGTTCAATTTGTTTTACAATATAGTTTGCTTCATCATACTCATCTTCTGCTTGATACAAACATGGCAAACTACCTTCTTCATTTTCTGTCCATAATTTTTTTTCATATTTATTTTCATTATGTTTTATTACTGCATTCGCAGCTTTTAGTATGTTTCCTGTACATCTATAATTTTGCTCTAACTTGATAATTTTTGTACCTGGAAAATCTTTTTCAAAATTTAAAATATTGCTAATATCAGCTCCTCTAAAGCTATATATTCCTTGGTCATTATCTCCAACAACTGTAATATTTCCGTAACGTGATGCCAAAATTGTTACTAATGTAAATTGTGCTTTATTTGTATCTTGATATTCATCTACTAATACATATTTAAATTTTTCTGTGTAATATTGTAAAACATCAGGATTTTCACTTAATATTTCTATTGTATAGTTTATAATATCATCAAAATCAATTGCATTATTTTCTCTTAGTCTTTTTTGATATAATTCATATACTTGTCCTATTTTTTCTTTTCTGAATTCTCCTGCATACTTTGTTTGATATGCTTTTGGAGTTAACATTTCATTTTTAGCATTACTAATTTCAGATAAAACACTTCTATCTGAAAATGTTTTATCATCTATATTTAATGCTTTTAAACATTCTTTTACAACTGTTTTTTGATCTGATGTATCAAATATTAAAAATGATGTATCAAAACCAATTCTGTCAATGAATCTTCTTAAGATTCTAACACAAATAGAGTGGAAAGTTCCCATCCACATTTCTTGTGCTACATCTCCTACTAATTTTTCAACTCTTTGTTTCATTTCACTTGCAGCTTTATTTGTAAAAGTAATTGCTAAAATATTATATGGTTTTACACCTTTTTCTGATATTAAATATGCTATTTTATGTGTTAACACTTTTGTTTTTCCAGAACCTGCTCCTGCAATCACCAAACATGGTCCTTCCGTAGCAAGAACTGCTTCTTTTTGTTTATCATTTAGTCCTTCTATTAAATTTTGCATTTGTTTTCCTCTTTCTTTTTCTTTTTTGCTATTTTATTATATAAGTTTTAATTTTAAAGTCAATATATTTTTAAAAATATTCACAAACAAATTTTCTTTATAATTTTAGCAGTCCATTTTCTAGAGCTCCAATTAAAACACTATTTATTCCTAATTGGTCTATAACTTCTAGTGGAGCTTGTGCAACAGTATTACAACTATACGAAATGTCATATTCATTTAAACACACATTAATAACTAATTTTGATTTTTCAAAGTCAATGTATTGTTCCAACTCGTCACAATCTTTTAGGTCAAAGTTTTTCATGCTATATTGCATTTCTGAAAATAATTCTGTTTGTGACTCACTTGTATTTGGCTTAAAAGTAATATATCTATATTCTCTCATTAATTCCTCCATTTTTCTTTTGTAGTATTTTATCATATCATTTTAAGGCTTACAATATAAAATCAAATCGACATAGCCAAAATGCCTATTAGTAACCCTAGTATACTTCCAATTGCACTCATTCTTCCTTTATATAAGCTATTCGCTTCAGGTGTAAGTTCACCTGAAACTATATATATCATTGCTCCTGCTGCAAATGCCAAACACATTGCAATTACACTTTGAGAAATTTCCCCAATAATCGCACCAAAGAAAGCTCCTATTCCAGTAGTGATTCCAGAAAGTACAACATAAAAAATTACTTTACTCTTTTTTATTCCTCCATTTTTCATTGGTACTGCCATTGATATTCCCTCAGGAATGTCATGTAAACATATTGCAATTGCCAAAGATAATCCCAATTTAATTGAAGCACCAAAACCAGAACCTATAGCTAATCCTTCTGGGAAGTTATGAAGAGCCAAACCTATGCTAACAATTATTCCTGTTTTTAGTAAATCATTCTTATTTTGTTTAAACTTATTAGAATTATTAAATTTTTTATCTACTAATAAATCACATATAATCATCATAATAATTCCTAATAAAATTCCTAAAAAAACAGTCGGCAAATTTGTTAAATTAAATGCTTCTGGCAATAAGTCAAAACATACAATTGCAAGCATAAGACCTGATGCAAATGATAAAATAAAACTCAAAAATTTTTTTGAAGGATTTTTAAATTTTATCCCTATTATTCCTCCTATTGTAGTACCAAAAGTTCCAAAAAATAATCCAATTAAAGTTGTTTTTAATATATTACCCAAAATAAAAACTCCTTTGAAATAAAATTTTATTAATTAATTTTATTTCAAAGGAATTTATTTTATTCTTCTTCATTACCTTTTAATTTTTCAGCTGTATCTGCTGTAATTAAACTATCTATCATTTCATCTAAATCACCATTTAAGAAATTTTCCATTTGATAAATTGAAAGTCCTATTCTATGGTCTGTTATTCTTCCTTGTGGATAGTTATATGTTCTTATTTTCTCGCTTCTATCTCCACTACCAACTTGACTTTTTCTTGCATTTGCAACTTCACTATCTTGTTTTGCTTTTTCTTGTTCATATAATCTTGAACGAAGTAATCTCATAGCATAGTCTCTATTTTGAAATTGTGATCTTTCAGTTTGACACTCAGCAACCATTCCTGTAGGAATGTGTATCAAACGAACAGCAGATGAAGTTTTATTAATATGTTGTCCTCCTGCACCAGATGCTCTAAATACTTCCATTTTAATGTCTGCTGGGTTTATATCTATTTCAACATCTTCAACTTCTGGTAAAACAACAACAGTTGCTGTTGATGTATGAATTCTACCACTTGCTTCTGTATCTGGAACTCTTTGTACACGGTGAACTCCACTTTCGAATTTTAGTCTACTATATGCACCTTTTCCAGTAATCATAAATGATATTTCCTTATATCCACCCAATCCTGTTTCGTTTTCATTTAAAATTTCTAATTTCCAATGTTTCTTTTCTGCATACATAGAATACATTCTAAATAAAGTTCCCGCGAATAAAGCTGCTTCTTCTCCTCCAGCTCCACCACGAATTTCACAAATTACGTTTTTATCATCATTTGGGTCTTTTGGAATTAATAATATTTTAATTTCTTCTTCAAGTTTTGGTAATTTTTCTTTATTCTCTTCAATTTCTATTTCTGCCAATTCTTTCATTTCAGGATCTTTTAGCATTTCTTTTGCATCTTCTATTGCTTGTTTTGCTTTTTTATATTCTCTATATTTTAAAACTACTGGCTCAATTTCTGCATGTTCTTTCATAAATGTTTGCCATTGTGATTGTTGTGCAATTACTTCAGGATCACTGATTTTTTTGGTAATTTCATCATATCGCTTTTCAACTTCATCTAATTTTTGAAACATTATTCTTCTCCTTAAATTTATCTGTTATTTTTATGCAAGGACTATTATAACATAAATATGCTTATAATTCAACTAAATTATACTGTATATTAAGTGAATCTAAAATTTGTTTTTCTCTATTGCTACATGTTAAAATAATAATTTGATGTTCTTCTGATTTTTCATTTAAGAAAATTAAGCAATTTTTCAATCTTTCATCATCAAAATATGCAAATGCTTCATCTAAAATAACTGGCATTTTTTCTTCTGATATTTCATCTAACATAGAAAATCTTAATGATAAATATAATTCATCAATAGTTCCAATACTTAGTCTATTGGCTGGAATATAATCTCCATTTTCTAACTCTACTATTAATCCTTTTTCTTGATTAAATACAACCTTTTTATATTTTCCATTTGAAATTGTTTTTGCAATATTAGATAAATTTTGTGTGAATCTTGGTGTAACATTACATTTCATTTTCTCATAAGCTTTTTCTAATAAACTTTTTGTAACCAATATACATTTATTTTTTTCTTGTAACTCATTTAATTGTTCTTGTAAATTTTCATATTCTTCTTCTTTTGAAATATATTCTTCCAATTTATTATTGATATTATTTTCCTCATGTTCAACACTATTTAATTTTAATTTATATTCTACTATTTTTTTATTTGAATATTCTATCTCTTTTTCTAATTTATCTTTTTCTTCTAATTTAAAATCAATTTCATTATTTAGTATTTTTTCCTTTTCTAAGTTAAAGTTTAATATGATTTTTTGTTTTTCTTCATCTATTTCTTTTTGCAATTTCTTTATATTTTCTTCTAATAAGTTAATTTGACTGTCTATAATGGTTATTTTTTCTTTTAATTCATCTTGTATCTTTTTATTCTTTAAGTTTTTTATTTTTATTTGGTTATTTATTTTTCTATTTTTTAAATAATTAATAGTAAATATAATAATCTCAATTGGAATTAAAGATAAAATACAATAATTTAATATTTTATTTTTTACAAAAATAAAATTAAATATATTAAAAATAATTAATAAAATAAAAATAAATAAATATTTATAATAGTTTATTTTTTTATTTAAATTATTTTGTTCTGTATTTTTTAAATTATTTTTTGTTAAATTATCTTTTTCTTCTATTTTATTTTTTATTTTTTCTTTATTTTCATTATTTATTTTATTTTTTAAATTATTTTTTTCTAATTCAACTAAATATTTATTAAATAATATATTTAATTTATTTAAATTATTATTTTTTTGTTCTTCTTGTTCTAATTTTTGTTCTAAATTTATGTGTTCTTCTTCTAATATTTCTTTATTTTTTGTTGTTTCTTTTCTTGTCTTCATGTCATTAGATAGTATAGTTAGTCTATTTTGTATTACATTGAGTGGTCTATCCTGTGTTCTTGCTGTTCCAACCTCCTCTATTAGTTTTTTGTTTAACCTATCAATGGCCTTCTGATATGATACTTTATCATCTCCGGTTCCCGCAAGGTTTGCAAGCTTTTGTATCAAAATGTTTTGAGACTGGCTATCTAGCACTACTTCCTGTTGTAATGACATTATAGTAGATATATATGTTTTTTCATCGATTCCTGTTTGTTCATAGAAGAATTGATTTCCATCCTTTTTGTCAATTTTGAATTCTTGTGAAATATCCTCTAAATTTTCATTAAAAATAATTGGATTTTTTTTATAAAAATCTCTATATATTTCAAATATTTTTTTATTATTTAATTCATATTTTATCTTTCCTGAAAATTCTTCACCTGTCCATGGCAAATATTTTTCATAATCAGATAATTCTTTTCCATTTTTATTTTTTGAAATTCCATAAAAAATGTTTTTTAAATAATTTAATAATGTTGATTTGCCTGTTTCATTTTTTCCATAAATAATATTAATATTATTTTTTAAATAAATTTCTTTTTGTTTTAAATTTCCATAATTATTTATTTTTATATTTTGAATTTTCAACTATTTTCTCCTTAATAATTTTACTTAATTAATATTATATTTTTTAATTTTCTAAAATAGAAAGTCCAATTTCTAAAATTTTATCTAATTCTTCTCGTGTATAATTTCCTTTTTCAAATTCGTTAATTATCTCATTTATAAAAATACCTTTTAAAGTATTTTCATTTGCCATACTTTCTAAGTTATAATTTACTTTCGTTTCATTCTTAATTTTTATAATATTTTCTTTATTAATAAATTTATATATATTGTTTATATTTATTTCAAAGTTTCTTTTTCCAATTAATATTACTTTATATAAATCTTTAATATTTAATTGTAAATTATTTATTTTTTCTATTAATTCTTCTTCATCATTTATATTTGTAATATCAAATTCAAATTCTTTAAACTCTCTATTATCTGCTGGAATAAATGCTATTTCTAGTTTATCCTTTTCAATATTTCCAACTATAAATCCATGTTTTCCTAATTCATCAAATCCCATTGAAATTGTTGAACCCGGATATACAATATTTTGATTTTGTTCTGAATTATAATCTAGCTTATGTATGTGTCCAAGTGCAACATAATCAAATCCTATTAGTTTTAATTTATTTTTATTTATTGGATTATATTGAAGTTGTAATTTATCACTAGCATTTATACTTCCATGTGCAATTAAAATATTTATCTTATTTTTATCATCTAATATTATATTTTCTATATCTGTTTTTTCACAATAAAAATCTTCAAAACCAACTCCATAAATATTTGCATCATTTGTTTCTACTTTTTCTATTTTTGAAGTAAATATTTTTACATTTTCACTCCATTCAAAATTTCTATACATAGAATTTATTATATATGGATCATGATTTCCTGGAGTTATAAATATTTTAGTTTCAGGTATTTGTTTAAATAATTCATTTATATATTCTATTGTGCTTTTTCTAATATAATTATGCTCATATAAATCACCAGCTATAAATAAGTATTCTATTTTATTTTCTTTAGTATAATCTATTATTTTTTTAAATACTTCTCTTTGATCCATACGTCTTATTCTTCCGAAATCACCTTTTAAACTTAAATTAGTAAATGGTGTATCAAAATGCATATCTGCTAAATGTATAAATTTCATTTTCTCTCCATTTCTTAATAATTAATTAATTAATTATTTATTTATTTAATTTTTTATTTAATTATTTATTTAATTATTTATTTAATTATTTAATTATTTATTTAATTATTTATTTAATTATTTATTTAATTATTTAATTATTTAATTTATTTAATTTATTTTTTATTAATTATTTGTTTTTTAATTAATTATTTTTTATTAATTATTTATTTTATTTTGCATTTAAATCCTAACCTTATTTGTTTTAACTTTTTATTATTGTATATTTTTCTTATATTGCTATCTTTTTTTATTTTATATTATATTATTTTTTTAGTCAATAGCATTTTTATGTTTTGTCTTTTCGCCAATCCTTATTGTTTTGCTAGATGATATGTAGTTTTGTTTTTAGTCTTTTTTAGTCTGTACTCTATGTTTTTCTAATTTATGTAAACTTTTTGTTGTTTTTCTATTAATTCGGTTCTCTTTCGCTTATCCGTTAGGTTTTATCCCTCTTTTTTAGTATTTTTCAAGTGTATTTTAGCCATTCATAGCCTTTTCCTTCACTTATACTTTTCTGTCCATAATCAATATCTTTATAATTCTTACATTGTTTTTGTCTTTTTGATTAAGTATTGTTTTTTATTTTATAGTTATTTTATAATATTTAAAAAATATTATGAATTATTATTGATAATAATTCATAATAAATAATTTATTTTTAAAAATAAATTTATATTATAAAAAAATAATTTAAAATTATATAAATATATTATTAAATAATCAAAAATATATATCTATATAATAATAAATAATTTAAAATCTATATTTATATATTAATAAATAATTTAAAATCTATATTTATTATTAAATAACTAAGAAATATATTTATATATTAATAAGTAATTTAAATTTCATATTTATATATTATAAATTTAAAAAAAAATAAATGATAAATTACTTATCATTTATTTTTTTGTTTAATCTTCATCTATTGGTCCAAATAGTTCATCAAATTTAGCTTCTAATTCTTTTTGAACATCTACTGAGAACACTTCTTGTTCATCATCTTCTTGAGGGAGCATTGGTGCTTCAATTGATGTTTTTTTACTCTTTATCTGCTCTTTATCTGCCTCTAATGGTGTAATAAAATCTTCTTTATTTTGTATTTCACCATTATTTAAGATATCGTTATTTGTTTCTTTTTTATCATCTATATCATCATCAAATAAATCATCTAATGATTCAACTTTTAAATCATTTTTTTTGGTATTTTCATTTTCTTCAACATAAGGATTATATGGATTATATTTTCTCCATTTTCCTCTATCTCCTACATTAAAATCTAAGTGATTTAATGTAAACTCTGATAATTTTCTAGCCATTGAGCTTTCAAAATAATAATATTTTTTTGCTTTAATAGGCTTAATTCCTTTTTCATAAATAATACAATCATCGTTGTCCATTCTTCTTAATTCATCAGGTGTCATAAGAGCTCTTCCCATAACTTGGTCTGATTCACTAAGTCCTTGTCTATGATATTGTTTATCTCTATTTATTGATACACTATCTCTTGTAATAGTTTTTTCTCCTAATGCTTTTGAAAAATATTCTACAGTCTTAAATGAGTTACTTCCTAAAAATACGTGAGTATCACAGTTACCCATTATTGTTTCATAAGATTTTTCATATACTGCCTCTAATTGATCTAAGTTTTGTAAAATAACACTAAATGATATTCCTCTACTTCTACTTGTTGATATTTTCTTATCGAAATCTGGTATTTTACCAATGTTGGCAAACTCGTCACATATAAAGAATGTTGGTACTTTTAATCTTCCTCCATTCGCATCAGCAAAGTTATACAATTGTTGTATCATTTGAGAGAAGAATATTGTTAATAAGAAGTCATAAGCAGTATGTGTATCTGAAGATATAACATATACAGCTGTTTTTTTGCATCCTAATTCTTCAAAATTAATTGTGTCTGTTGATGTAACCTCCGCAATTTCCTTTGAATCAAATTTACCAAGCTTAGATTGTAATGAGCTCAAAATTGATCCATAAGTTTTTTCTGGTGCTATTTCTATTGATTTATAATACATTCTTGCTGGATGATCATAAGGTAATTGATTTATAAGTTCTGTTAATAAGTTACTTCCACCATTTGTATTAGCTGCCCTTACAAGTTCTGCACAACTTGCCAAGTTTTGTTCTTCTTCTGGTCTAGTTGATATTAAATAATATATTAATGACTTTAGTAACATTTCAGCCATATCATCCCAATATGGATCTGAACTACTACTAGCCTCTGATTTTTGTCCTTTTACAATAGTATTTGCAATAACGTCAACATCAATTTCACTAGAAATATGCATTAATGGGTTATACCCATCACTATTTGCTGGGTTAACCAAGTTTAATACTTTTATTGAATAACCATTTTTTTCTAAGAATCCTGCTGTTTTATCATATAGCTCTCCTTTAGGGTCTGTAAATACATAAGAACCTAACATTTGAAATGCATTTGGAATAGAATATGATGCAGATTTACCAGAACCTGAACCACCGACTACCAATACATTTACGTTTCCTCTTTTATCTGTTGGCAAATAATGATTTTGTGCTAGTATAATACCTTTATTTCTACTTAAAACTTGATATTCTTCTCCGCCTTCACACCAATCACTTGATCCATGTTCAATATCTTTATAATCACTTTTAGCTTTTGATCTGTATAAACCAATTATTGAAAATATTATATAAATAAGAGTATAATATGCAAATGTTTTGAAAAATACTCCTATATACTTTTCACCAAATATTTTTGTAAAAGTATTAAAACTCGTTATATTTGAAAATATTTGTTGTATAAATATACTAAAGTCAAAAATTCCATTGTTTACAGATTCAACAATGGAATATGCAACTGGCGAAACAAGGATTATTGCTAAAACAACCCATAGAACTCCAATTATTATTAAGCTTTTTTTATTATCTTTTAATGTTTTTCTTATTCTCATTTTCATAGATTTTTCACCTTTTCATTAGTTTTTATCTATCCATTTCTACTTGATTAATTTCTCCTGTTCTTTCTCCTCTTTGTTTTCTTTGTTCTGAAATAACCTCATATGCTCTTGGATTTTTCATAGTTTTAATTCCCTTTGCTGTTACTAATTTACTACTATTTCCACTTTTTTCTACATATCCATTTTCAACACCAATTCCCATTTCTCCATTTGTTCGAATATGATCTTTTAATACTTCGTCTAGAGTTGTACCTGCTTTAATTTCATATTCATTTTCATTTTCACGTGGATTGAATACTATTATTTCCATTCCTGTTACTTCTGTTTTGTTTGGGTTATTATTTGAACGTACAGTTGTATTACTCATATAAATACTCCCTTCTATTCTTTACTCTCTCTAATTTCAAATGCAAAATATGATTTGTATGGTTTTAATTTGCATTTACCTTTTACTTCATTTGTTTCTTCATCAAAATATAAAATTGGTTTGATTTCTTCTGTTGTTTCTGGATCTATTATTGATATAGGCCTCTTTAAATCAGGTGTATATCTAAACTCTTTATATTCTTGTTCTTGCTCTGAATATAAAGTATCAAACTTAATTGGTATAGGACGTTTTGCTATTTTTACTTTATTGTTTTCCAAAAGTCCCATGTTAATAACTACTTTATCTTGTCCAAAAGATAAAATTACTAATTCTTCCTCATTTTCTGGTTCATCAACAAAAAATGTTTTCTTTTTTAAATTTCCATTTAATTCTTCAGCATACTCTAAACGTTGTACTGTAAATTTTGGATACTCTTGTAATAATTCTCTTGGTGTTTTGTTCACCCTATAAATTACTGTATTTACTCCTTGAGGATCTGTAATACTAAAGTGCTTACCTTGTATCTTGTCCATCTTTTATACTCCTTTTTTCTATGAATTGTTTAATAATACATAGTTTCTCTTTTGTTGAACCATATTACTATATTAAATTATAGTACTTTTTTAGCAATATGTCAACCTTTTTGAGTGTTTTAATTTATGTTACCTTTGTATTTCTCTTGGATTATATTTTGATATTTCTCTTAGTTGTTCAAAAATTGTTTTTTCTTTTTCTGTTATGCTCTTTGGAATCATTATTTGCACATTAACAAATAAATCTCCTCTTCCACCTCTTCCATTAAGATAACCTTTTCCCTTAAGGCATATATTTTCTCCACTTTCTGTTCCTTGAGGTATATATAATAATATTTCTTCATCTATAGAATTGATATTTAATTTTGTTCCTAAAGCAGCTTCCCATGGTGTTATATATAAATCTGTATATATATCAATACCATTTAATTTGAATTTTTTATCATTTTCTATATGTATTTTTATTAGTAAGTCTCCCGATTTTCCGCCATTTTCCCCTGGCTTGCCCTGTCCCATTAATCTAATTTTTTCTTCATTTCTTATTCCAGCTGGTATTTTCACATTAAATTCACGCATTTTTCCATCTATAGTTCTTAAGGCAATTTTTTTCTCCATACCATAAAAAGCTTCAAAAATAGATACTGTGATTTCTGTTTCAATATTTTCACCTTTTTTCGGTGATTTTTGTTTTTCTTCCTTCTTTTTTTCTTTCTGCTTAATTTCTCCAAAGAACATTTGAAACATTTCCGCAAAAATTGATTTTTTTTCTTTTTTATTTTGTTGTTTATTTTTTTGTTTTTTTCCAATACGTGAATTCCACATTCTGTCATATTTTCTTCTTGTACTTGAATTAGATAATGTTTTATATGCTTCATTTATATCTTTAAATCTTTCTTCTGCAAAATCACTTGTAGTATTAATATCAGGGTGATATTTTTTTGCTTGTTCTCTGTATGCTTGCTTTATTTCTTCTGCAGTTACATTATTGTTTTTTAAACCTAGTATTTTATAGTAATCTTTGAAAATCATTCAGATTTCCCCCTAGAATGCTTTTAAATTTTCTGTCTTTTGTTATGTGTGTTATTATATCATATCTTTTTTATGTTTTAAATACCTTATTTATAATTATTATATGAAGATTTTACTTTTTATTTTCCGCTTTAATTTTTCTAGAGTTAAGATACTATTAAAATGTGGCTCTTCTCCTCTTTCTCTTGTTTTTTTCACAGCAAATTCAATAATATATACAACACATTTATCTATATTTTCATAAGCTAATTCTCTTACAACATTTAAATCTGGGTAAGATCTTGTTTCTTCTATTTTATCTGCAACAAAAATTATTTTGTCAAATAAATTCATATTTGGATTTCCTGTTGTATGGTATTCTATTGCTTGCTGTATTTCTTTATCAAAATTATACTTTTCTTTAGCAATATTAGCTGCTATTTTTGCATGTAAAAGTCCTATATTTTTTCTTTCAATTTCGTCTACCTCTATATTGTGTTGCTTTGTATATTCTATTTTTTCCTCATCTGGCATTTCTTTTGCTATATCATGTATAAGTCCTGCCATTTCTGCCTTTTCTTTATCTAACCCATAAAATTCGGCAAGCTTCTTAGCTTCTTTCATTGTTCCAATTGAATGCAAATATCGTTTTTCAGATAATTCATTTTTTAAATCATTTTTTATATTTTCTATATTTTGCATGTCCTTTTCCTATCTTAATTTTGTGCTAATTTTATTAATTCATCTAATAATTTTGAATATTCAATTCCACATTGTTCCCATAATTTTGGATACATACTAATTTGAGTAAATCCTGGTAAAGTATTTATTTCATTTATGTATACTTTATTATCACTTTTTCTAATAAAAAAGTCTACTCTTGATAATCCTTTTCCATCTACTGCTTTAAATGCCTTTATTGCTAATTCCTTTATTTCGTCCTGTTTTTGTTGTTCAACTTCTGCTGGAATTACAACTCTAGATTGTGCATTATTATATTTTGCATCAAATGTATAAAAATCTTCTGCTGGTAGAATTTCTCCTACACAAGTTGCTTTTACATCTGTATTTCCAAGTACAGCACATTCAATCTCTCTACCTATTATTTCTTCCTCAATTAATATTTTAGTATCATAGTTACTTGCATATTTAATTGCATCTTCAAGTTCCTCTATGTTATTTGCTTTTTTTATTCCAACAGATGATCCTGAATTTGATGGTTTAACAAAAACAGGAAAACCTAATTTTTGTTCTGTAATTTCTGCAATATTTTTTAAGTCTAATTCTTTTTCTTCAAAATTTTCATTAACATATATATATTGATCTTTATCAGCTTTTACATATACATAATTTGCTTGGGGAATTTGAGCTTTTTCGAATATAATTTTAGCATATACTTTATCCATACAAATACTTGAACCAAGTACTTTGCAACCAACATATTTAACTTTTAATAATTCTAGTAGTCCTTGAATTGTTCCATCTTCTCCATATAAGCCATGTAATACAGGAAATGCTACATCTAAGCTTTTTAAATATTCAAATTCATTTTCTATTTTTTCTAATTCTGTTATTTTATCTCCAACATGTAATGCTTCAATTTCTTCTATATTTTTAGTATATTTATACCAGCTTCCATCTTCCGAAATGTATATTGGTAAAATTTCATATTTTTCTTTTGATAAATTTTTTATAATAGATGTTCCTGATGATATTGACACATCATGTTCTGTTGACATGCCTCCAAATATCACTCCAGCCTTTAGTTTATTCATGCTATTTTCTCCTTAACAAATTGCTTCACAAATTTCTGTAAAATTTAAACTATTTGATGCCTTTAGTAATACAGCATCTTGTTTATTTAATTTTTCTTTTAATATACTAATTGCTTCTTTATTTGTATTGCAATGCACTATGTTTTTTACTCCACCTTTTTCTGCTTCTTTAGCTATGTTTATTGACTCTTTTCCTACGCAAATAAGCATATCAACTTTGTTTTCTGCAACTATTTTTCCAACTTCTTCATGTAGTTCTTTGCTATATTCTCCTAATTCCAACATATCACCTAGCACTGCAATTTTTCTCAAATTTGGTAATTTTCCTAGGTAGTCTAGTGCGGCTTTCATTGAATCATAATTTGCGTTATAGCAATCATTTATAATCATTGCACCACATTTTGCTTGTTTGATTTCCATTCTTTTTTTAGTAAGCTCAAAATTTTCAATTCCTTTTATTGCTTCTTCAACTGGAATTTCAAATATTTTTGCAACACTTAAAGCACATAAACTATTTGATACAAAGTGTTCTCCTCCAACTGGAATATGAACATTATATGTTTTTGAGTCTATAACTGCTTCACAAGTACTTCCATTTTCATGGAATACAGCATTTTGTCCAAATACTTTACTTCCTTGTTGTGTTCCATAAGTTATAATATTGTAGTTATTTTTTTCTTTTTCATACCAGTCATTTAATAAATCATTATCATAATTTACAACTACTGTTCCGTTTTTATTTAATCCTTCTAGAATTTCTAATTTTGCTTTTAATATATTTGCTCTTGAGCCTAAAAGCCCTATGTGTGCTGTTCCAATATTAGTAATAACTGCTACATCTGGTTTTGCAATTCTTGAAAGCAAACTAATCTCTCCAAATGAATTCATTCCCATTTCAAGGACCATTACTTCTTCATCTTTTAAACTAAGTAATGTAAGTGGCATTCCTATTTCATTATTATAATTTCCTTGTGTTTTTAAAACTTTGTATTTTTGTGAAAGTACACTTGCTATCATATCTTTTGTGCTAGTTTTTCCTACGCTTCCTGTAATTGCAACAACAGGAATATTACACATGCTTCTTTTATATTCAGCTAATTTTTGCAATGTTTTAACAGTATCTTCTACTAGAACAATGGTTGATTCTGGATATTTTTTTAATATTTCATCTGAGATTTCTACATCTTGTAAAATACAAGCTATAGCTCCTTTTTCTAGAGCCTGCTCATATAATGTACTTCCATTAAAATTTTCACCTTGTATTCCTAAATATATTTCACCTTTGTTTAAAGTTCTTGTATCTTTGCATAATTTATCAAAAGGTAAGTTTTCATTACCTTGCATTAATTTTCCATTACATTTTTCTATTATATCTTTAATTATTATTTGATTAGCCATATATTAACCTTTCTTTAATACAATTTTTAATTATTATATTCCAATATATATGCCTTTGCAATAAATTTATACGAAAAAATCGCCTTAGTTTTAAACTAAAGCGATTTTTGCAAATTTCAATTACTCAGCTGTTCTATTAGCAATTTCTATTGCTTTTGCTACAATATTACCACAAGTTTTTGATGGTACATTTCCCCATCCTCCATCTTGTTTTACTTGCTCATAAACACCAAGTTCTTTTGCAATTTCTTCTCTTAATTTATCAGAAATAAGTCCTTTGTTTGCCACTCTGAATTTACCTCCTGACAGATTTAATTTTGTGAAAATTTATTGTTCTTACTTGATTAATATGAATTTTTTCAATATTACTTTTTTATTTTCACATTATTATTATTTACATTTTATTTAAAATTATTTTTAATATTTTTTCCAATATTCTAGTGTGTTAATGTTCCATTTGGTGTATTTGTTATTACTAAAATGTCTTGCTCTTCTCCTGTTTTAGCATTTATATATACTAAAAAGTCTGTATCATCAACTTTTCCTTTAAATTCCCAACATAATACTTCGGTTTTCCACTCTGTTGGAATTATTGCTAAATTTTCACTTAAAATATTTAATTTTGAATTCAAATTTTTCTTGGCTTGTTCTATCGTGATTTTTATATCTGAAATATTTCTTTTTTCATGGCTATTTAAATATCCTGTTGTCTCAATTCCCATTATTTCTCCATTATCTAATGCAACTTTTAACTTAATTAAATCCGGATATACAGTTACTCCATCTTGTTCATAAGCATAATTAATTGTAACAATTCCATCTTGTTTTAAATAGTATGTTTCTTTCATGTCATCAAATCCACGTGATTTTAAAAACTCTTTTCCTATTTCATCTGCTCTTTCTTGTGTAACACTTTCTGCTTGGACATCTCTGTTATAATTCATAAATACTACATGTCCACCTTTTTCAGATATTGAAATCACCATATTCGTGTCTGATTCTCCATTTACTTTTGCATTAAAATCAAATGTAGGCATATTTGTGTTTTCAGATTTTCCAGTAAAATTAATTTCTTGAACTTTATCTTCCCCTATAAACTTTTTCGCAATTTCTTGTGCTTTTTGTTCATCTATATTTTCACCTGTTAATCCCCTTTTTTCTTTACTTGTTATATGCTCTGAAAATGCACCATCATATATTAAACCAGAATATTCATGAAAATTCTGCTCCATATTACTAAAACTGCTTTTTGATATATTACTAACTTCTTGAGCAAATGCAACTGTACCTTTTTTAGTTAATTCACCCCAACTAATTCTTCCGCTACCTATATCTGTTGATAATTGATCTAGTGTATTTTTTAATTCTACGCTATAATCATGTAATTCTTTTAAATTGTCTAAATCTTCTTGTGTTAATTTTTCATTTTTTATGTTTTTTCTTGATAAAGAATAACTATAATCACTTACTTGATTTAAAAATTTTGCTGTTTTTTCAAGTTCTACAGATTCAATTGGTAATCTTGACAAATATACTTGCGCTAAGTTCGCTTCTTTCCACACATTTGTTAATGTTTCTGCTCCATGCTCTGAGGTACTTGATATTAATGATTTTGCTAAATATGTTTCAACATCTTGCACATAATTTACTAACTCATAAAAGGCCATATTGTATTGATTTTCTGAAGCTTGTCTATAATCTACTTGTTTTTTATAAATCCATATTCCCATTGCTATTATTATAGCAAATAAAGCCACTACAACACTAAGCATGTGTCTGTCTTTTAATCTATTTTTCCAATCCACTAATTTATTCATTTTTTATCTTCCTTTCTTATTTATTTGCAAAAGCGATGTTTTCCAATAGTCTTTATAAGTGGTCTTGACCAAATCCACTTATTTGTTGCAGTAGCAGGATTAAAATAATATACAGCTCCATCAGTTGGATCCCATCCATTCATTGCATCTCTTGCTGCTTTCATTACTGTAGCTTCATCTTCCATAGCTTGATTAATCTGGCCATCAGATACCGCAGTAAAAGCACCTGACTGATAAATAACTCCTGCAATTGTATTTGGAAATCTTGAATCTTTAACTCTATTTAATATAACTGCACCAATTGCTACCTGACCTTCATAAGGTTCTCCTCTTGCTTCACCATTTATCGCTCTTGCAAGAAGTTGTATATCTGAATTGCTACCACTACTTGCAGCTTGTACCTCTTCTTTTGGCAACGAATTTACAATATAAATTATTGTTATAAATACCACAAATACAAAAACTACGTAAAAAAATATTTTTTTCTTCATAATAAACTCCTGTATTTTTATTATTGGTATTTTGCACATTTTTTTGTAGATTTATTCAATTTTTATTTTTTAAAATTAGTTATATATTTTTTTATACAATAAAAAAGCAATTCCTATTATAGAATTGCTTTTTGTTTTGCATTTCATTATATAACCGCATACTCACTATTTGATTGTTCAGCGTAATTTCATAGGTTCCTAACATTTTCAAATTTGGTTTAACAAGACTTCTTCTTTAACCCCAGTCGTACCATATTCCAAACATAGCTTCTAACCCTCTTTCTGAATGTTTTGACCATATTTCATCACATTATGTTAATTAATTCAAACAAAAAAGTTTTGTATTTTTATATAATATATGATACAATTGGTTCAAATAAATAAAAGGAGAAAATTTTTTTATATGAAAAAAGTATTAATTTTTTATGCTTCTTATGGTGGTGGGCATTTATCAGCAGCAAAGTCTATTCAAAAATATATAACAGAAAATTATGAAGATGTTGAGTCTCAAATGGTTGACTGTATGAAATACATAAATAAGCCTTTAGAAAAGGTAACAACTGGTGCTTATAGAGAAATGGCTAAAAAAGCTCCTAAGTTATGGGGTAAAGTTTATTTTGACTCAGAAAAAGGACTGCTTTCTGAGATAAGCAAAGATAGCAACAAGTTAATGGCTAAAAAATTATGTAAGTTAATTAACGAAATAAATCCTGATTTAATTATTTCAACACATCCTTTTAGTAGCCAAATGACAAGTTATTTAAAAGGTAAATGTAAAATAGATTGTGAAATTGCTACAATCCTTACTGATTTTGCTATTCATAAACAATGGCTTGTCGGAAGCGAATATACAAATAATTTTTTTGTTTCAAATGATAATATGAAACAAGATATGATTAATCTTGGAATAAATGAAAATAAAATTCATGTTACTGGAATTCCAATGTCTGATAGATTTTTTGAGAACTTTGATAAATCAAAAATATATGAAATGTTTAAATTAGATCCTAATAAAAAGGTAATATTGTTTTTTGGTGGCGGAGAATTCGGATTAGGAAAAGATCGTACTGTCCAAGTGTTAGAATCTTTTATAAAAAAGCTTCCTAATTTTCAAATTGTTGCTGTTGCAGGTAAAAATGAAAAAATGAAAGAATCTTTTGAAGAGTTATCTAAAAATAATAATGTTGAAAATAGAGTGAGAGTTCTTGGATTTACTGATAAAGTTCCTGAACTTATGAATATATCTTGTTTAGTAGTTAGTAAACCTGGTGGTCTTACTACTACTGAAACTTTAGCCTCAAATTTGCCAATGATTATAATAAATCCAATACCTGGTCAAGAAGAAGAAAATGCAGAATTTTTAGAATCTAAAGGTGCAGGTGTATGGCTTAAAGCAACTGATAATCCTGATGAAGTAATCGATTCAATATTTAAAGATGAAAATACTTTAATAAAAATGAAAGAAAATGCGATTAAGCTTGCTAAAAAGAAATCTACTCAAGAAATTTGTGATACATTATTAAAATAAGTAAAAAAGATTGAGAAAATAAATTCTCAATCTTTTTTATTTATAACAAAATTAAGTCTCCTTTGACTGTACGAGTTGCAAAGCCACTTTTCTTATAACTCTCTTCTTCCTTCTAAAGCTTTACTTAAAGTAACTTCATCTGTGTATTCTAAATCTCCACCTACTGGAATTCCGTGTGCTATTCTTGTAACTTTTACGCCAAGTGGTTTCACAAGTTTAGAGATATACATTGCTGTTGCTTCCCCTTCAACTCTTGGGTTTGTCGCTAAAATTATTTCTTTAACTTTTCCTTCCATTAAACGTGAAAGCAATTCTTTTAATTTTATATCATCTGGGCCTACTCCGTTCATTGGAGAAATACTTCCATGTAATACATGATATACTCCCTTAAATTCATGTGTTCTTTCCATTGCAACAACATCTCTTACATCTTCAACAACACATATAACAGAATGATCTCTGTTTTGATTTCCACATATTGGACAAGGATCTGTATCTGTAATATTAAAGCATTGAGAACAATATTTTAAGTTCTTTTTTGCATCTTGTATTGCTGTTATAAATTCATTTGTTTCTTCTTCACTTGCATCTAATATATGAAATGCAAGCCTTGCTGCTGTTTTATTTCCAATGCTAGGCAATTTTTCAAATGCTTCAATTAATTTTTCTATTGATGGTGAATAATATGACATACTACATTAACCCCGGAATATTGTATTTTCCAAGCTCTTGAGCTTGTGCGCTATCAACCTTTCTTAATGCTTCATTTACACAACTTAATATTAAATCTTGTAACATTTCTACATCTTCTGGATCAACAGCTTCTTTTTGAATTTTAATTTCTTTTATTTCCTTGCTACCAGATACTTTTACATATACTGCTCCGCCACCTACACTTGCATCAAATTCTTTATTTGCAAGTTCTGTTTGTGATTTTTCCATATCTGCTTGCATTTTTTTTGCTTCTTTCATTAATTGATTGATGTTCATTCCACCAAATCCACCCATTCCTCCTGGGAAACCTCTTTTTGACATTTAATATACACTCCTATTCTTCTATAATATTTACTGGAATATCTAATTCCTCTTTAATTGTATCCTCAGAGCTTTTTTCTTTAGCTTTTTGCGCTAAAATAGCATCCTGACAATCTAATAACTTAACTCTCATTTCTTTTCCACATTCTATTGAAACAAGCCTCGTTAATTCTTGTATGTTTTCTGGCTTTTCCATAATACTTTTTACAAATGGAGTTAATCCATTTTGAAATACTATACCAACTGTCATATCATTTAACATCGTTGCAACTGTATTTAATAAATTACTTGCTAAAAGCATTTTTCTGTCTTGTTTTAATTGTTCTATTATTTTATTCCAAAATGGTAGTTTTTCTATATTTAAATTTGAAACTTGCTCTATATGTACTTTTCCTACTGACTTATCAAACTTTTTATCTTCTTTTGGTTCTGTACTTTGTTGAACTGTCACTTTAATATTACCTGAATTTATTTTATTTTCTAAATTGTTCAATCTGGCTGTTATATCTTCAAGTCCTGATGTGTTTGTATTTTCTTGTGGACTACATAGCTTTATCATTTCTACTTCAAACAATACCGTTTTTTGTGAAGACCATTTCATATTATTTTCAAGTTCTGATAATGCATAAATTATTTGAAGTAATCTTTCTTTTGAAATTTGTTTTGAAATTTCATCCATTTGTTTTAATTCATCTTGGCTATATATTTCAAGCTTTCCACCAGTTTTATATACTAACATATCTTTGGCATATTTAATAATTTCCCATAATAAATTTGTTAATTCTTTTCCTTGGTTAGTAATCTCCTCAATTGTTTTTAATATGTCTTCTACTTTATATTCAGCTATTGCTTTCATAATTTGTGCTATAAATGTTAATTTTGGAATTCCAACTAAATCTTTAACTAAATTTTCATCAATTTTATCATTTCCTTCTTGAATACATCTTTCAAGAATACTTAAAGCATCTCTCATTGCTCCATCTGCCAAAACAGATATTATTTTTAATGCTTCTTTTGTAATTTCTATATTACTTTCTTTACATACAAATTCAAGTCTTTTACTAATGTCATCATTTGATATTTTTTTAAAATCAAAACGTTGACATCTTGAAAGTATAGTTGCTGGTAACTTTTGAGGTTCTGTTGTTGCTAATATGAATTTAACATGTGCTGGTGGTTCTTCTAATGTTTTTAAAAGTGCATTAAAAGCTCCTGTTGAAAGCATGTGAACCTCGTCTATAATATATACTCTATATTTTGCAAGTGTTGGCAAAAAATTAACCTCATCACGAATTGCTCTAATGTCATCTACACTGTTGTTTGATGCAGCATCCATTTCAACAATATCTGTTAAAGAACCTGATAATGCAGCTTTGCAAATCTCACACTCATTACATGGTTCTCCATCTTGAGGATTTAAGCAGTTTACAGCTCTTGCTAAAATTTTAGCGGTAGTAGTTTTACCAGTACCTCTTGTACCATTTAATAAATATGCATGACCCACTCTACCAGACATAATTTGATTTCTTAATGTCTTAGTTATAGCCTCTTGACCAACCATATCCGAAAATTTTAGTGGTCTAAATTTTCTATACAAAGCCATATATGCCATACTTTTATCACCTTTTTCTTTACCTTTATTATTAGTAATATAATATTTTTTGAAGTGAATGCTGTGGGGACCAGCAAGCTAGAAGATGTTACTAAATTTTTTCAAATCATTATCAATGTTTGCAAAAAATTGTTGTTAAAGCTTCTTGCGAAGCTGGGGATTAACGAAAAAAAATATTATATTATAATACTATTTCTAATAAATAAATGATATGAAAATTTAGGGCACTAGTCACTCTATGGAGAATAATTCCACACAAAAGTATCTACTTATTGCTGCTTCCTTCCGGATCTGACAAGGTTCATAGGCTTTTATTGGTTTATTCTCCATACAATGACCAGGCTTTACTCTAATCATATCATTTGAATTATATACTTTTTTAGTTTAAATATCAAGTATTATTTGACTCTTTTAAATATTATATTACTTGTATCATCTATTTCCAGATAACAGTTCTTTTCTTCTCCAAGATTTCCTGTTGGAAGTTCAAGTTCAATATTTGATTTATACTTTGCTTTTGTAGTTTCAATTATAAAGTCAAAAGAAACTTTAAATTTTATTTCTTCTTTTGATGTTTCTATTTTTTCTAATAAACTAGCATTATGCTCAATTTGTTTATCTTTATCTGATGTATAATTTCCAATATCAGTATTACTAATACGTATTAAAGCGGTTCCACCTTTACTTCCTATTGTTAAATTTGTTGAACTACTTTGACTAGCTCCTTTGTATTCTAATTTTTCTTTTACCTCAAACTGTTCATCATAACTAAATAGTCTGCCTTCTTCACTATTAGGCATATATACCTTAATTGTACCCTTTTGTGGTTCCTCAATCACATTAATATTTTCTACTTTTATTGATTTTATTAATAAATCTTGTGTATTTTCCTTATTTTGATCAATGTAAAAATGAATATCATTATTTTGATAAATACTAAAATCCCATTTTTTCTTACTTTCGTTTTTTTCTACACCCTCAACAGTACCAACTACAATAATTTTTGATAGTTTGAATGGCATATTAGTTTCACCTTCAACCTCATATTTTATCATAAGAATTCCTACTGTTATAAGTATTAAACATATAATTGAAATTGCAACAACCAACTTTATTGTTTGTTTTCTACTTTCTGTAAACATATTTTTCTCCTTTATCAGTTAATTTACTGACATAAGCTGATTTTCAAATTAAATGGCGGAGCAGGTGGGATTCGAACCCACGTGGCGATTTAACACGCCTAATTGATTTCGAATCAACCTCGTTATGACCACTTCGATACTGCTCCATATTTTAATTTTTTCTTTTACTATCTCTTAATTCTTTAAAAAAATCTTTTAGAATTCCTTCACATTCTTGCTGTAATATTCCTGTTTCAACATCAACTTTGTGATTGAATTCGTAATTTAATAGATTTAAAACAGAACCACATGCTCCAGTTTTTTTATCCATTGTTCCAATATACACTTTTTTTAACCTTGCTTGTATTAGTGCTCCTGCGCACATACTGCATGGCTCTAAAGTAACATACATCTCACAATCTGATAGCCTCCACGCTTTTAACTTTTTACTTGCTTTTTGAATTGCTAAAATCTCGGCATGTTTTGTAGTATCAAGTTTTTCTTCTTTTTCATTATATGCTCTTGCTATTATTTTATTATTTTTTACAATAATAGCTCCAACAGGTATTTCACCTTTTTCATAAGCTTTTTTTGCCTGTTTTAAAGCTTCTTTCATAAATTTTTCTTTCTCTAACATGCTTTCTCCTAAAAATATGGTGTGCCTAGCGGGAATTGAACCTGCGACCTCTCGCTTAGGAGTCAATTAAATACTTTTCCTCCTAATGCACCACACCGTTATTTTGTGTTAATTATACACCACAAAACAGTTGCTGTCAATGCGTTTGAAATGTCTTTAGCTTTAGTGGCACTATAAATTGAAATAGTAATATTTTCACTAGTTTTTTAGATATTTTTTAGATATTTTATTAAAAATCACAGTTTTATACAGAAATAGTAAAAATTTTTTAGATATAAAAAATGTCTGAATGCCTACTAATTGCATACTTACAGAATTTTTAATAATTTTTTAAAAATTAAACATATGTTTTTATAATGGAGTTGATAGAAATGTTAAATTTTTTATTAGGATTATTTTTAGGGGCTAATATTAGTCTCCTTTTTTACGCTTGTATTGTTGTTGGAAAACAATCAGATAAATATATTAGCAAGGAGGTAAAAAGTGAATGATGAAAATCAAATTAGTTATTATTCAATCATACCGGCTACGGTTAGATATGACAATAGATTAAAACCAGCAGAAAAGTTGATATATAGTGAGATTACTTCTTTAACCAATAGAATGGGATATTGTTTTGCTAGTAATAAGTATTTTGCAAATTTATATGGTGTAACAATTCACACTGTATCACAATGGATTTCTCATTTAGAAAAGTTAAAATATGTATATATAGAGTTAATTAGAGATACAAGCAAAGAAATTAAAGAAAGAAGAATTTATATAAATGACACCCCCTATGTACAAAAAAATACATACCCCTATATATTTAAAAGTACATACCCTATATACAAAAATGTACAGGATAATAATATAAATTCTAACATAGATGATTTATTTAATTTTATAATAAACAATAGCAACCAAATACCTAAAAAATTTTATGATATTTTAGAGCGTTTGGAATTTATATATACAGAAGAAATTTTGAACATTATGCAAAAAGATAAAGTTCAAATGCTAAAGGAAATTATATATATTCTCTATGAAATATATAACAGCAGTTTTAATAATTTGTTATCACAAATAAAAAGAGAATCTTTAATAAACCTATATATTTTAGCACAAGAACATTCACCTAATGATTTACTCAATTATTATAAACGAGCTATTATCAATAAATATACTAACAATAGTACATAAAGGAGTTGATTATATGATTATGGATTATATAGATAACTTTGAAAATGTTGTATCTTCCATCTTTTTTGTAAGCTTTAAGGTTATAGTAATAGTCCTTACGATATTACTTATATTTTCCTTAATAATGCTTGCAATAGGGTGTTTGATAAAATCACAAAAGATAAAATCAAAATTTTTAATTGCAGTACCCAGTTTGATATTAGGTAGTGTATTTTTTTTATCACTGCCCTATATTTTTGTACATTTTAAAAATGTGACATAAGAAAATAGTGCAACCTTTTACGAAAAGCCTTTCAAAATTAATCGTAAAAGGAGTTGATAGATTATGAATTTATCTAAAAAAAGAAAACAGATAATTTCAAAATTATCTATGGCAGGAACAACTGCTATGTTATTTGCAATGCAAACAAGTCAAGTTTTCGCCGAGACCATTGGTACAGCTGAGGTCGAAACAGCAACAGACAGTATTAAGCGAGTAATAACAAGTATTGCTATGCCACTTGGCGGAGTTCTAATATTCGCAAGTGTTGTTGTTGCAGCACTTAAAATGATAGCAAATTCTAATAATCCACAAAAAAGGTCTGAATCAATAGGTGCACTTGCCTGGATATGTGGTGGTGGTGTAATACTTGGAGCTAGTTTAATTATTGCTGGAATTATTGTAAATGTTTCTACAAACAACACAGGTAATTTAATTGGTGGTTAGGAGGCGACAATATGAGAGTATTTAAAGTTCCCTTTGATATGAAAAGGGAAGAAAAAATCTTTGGTGGTTATTTAAGTTTAAGACAAGTAACATACTTAATGCTTGCAGCATCAAGTTTAACATTGTTTGCGTCCCCTATACCCAAAATATTAACAATAGTTATTGTAATTGCAATATCTACTTTCTTTTTACTATGTAGCTTTTTAAAAATTGGTGAGCAGAACTTTGATAAGTTCTTTTTTTATGCGGTTAAATACCTATTTCGCAAAAAGGACTTTGTTTACAGGAGGTGTGGCACATGGTTTTAATGATAGTATTTTTAGTGCTTACTATTGCCTTTATAATTGGAACAGTAATTTATTTGAATTATAAAAAGAAAAATATAAATTCAAAAATAAAACAAAGTTCTCCTATTGAAAATCAACCCAAAGGTAAAAAGAAAACTAAAAAACAGTTAGAAGATATACTCGAATTTAAAATAAAAGATAATATGATTTGTCTTGGGAATAGGTATTCTTATGTTATACGACTTGGGAATATTGACTACAATATGCTTTCTACTCAAGAACAAGATTCAATAGAGAGCATCTTAATACAAACAGCATTAGCAATAGATTATCCTGTACAATTCTTTTCTACAACAGAATTTATAGATACAAGTAAAATAATAACATTAATTAAACAAAACAAAACTAATAATTCAAAAATACAAGATTATAAGAGTTATTTAATTGAGTATTTAGAGAATTTAATGGAAAATCGTACAATTTCAGTAGCAAAGAATTATGCAATTATTTCTTATGATGGATTATATGAAAATGCAGTTCAAGAATTAGAGAGAAAATCGAACTCTTTTAAGGGGAACTTACTTCGTGCAAAAATTGTTTGTGAGACACTTTCCGAAGATAATCTTTACAACTTAATATATAGAGAGCTAAATAAAAATGCTGCTCTAAATATTAGTTCCTTAAAGGAAGGAGGTAAAAATTTATATGTTGGTAAAAAACAAAAAAGAAAAGAAAAAAGAAATTGATATATTTAATAACATTCCAACAATGGCAGACTTGCTACTGCCAGAAGAACTGCAAGAGAGAAAAGACTATTTAACATTAGGATATAATAAATATTCTCGTATATTTGCAATGACAATTTATCCGGAACAAACATGGATATCTTGGTTAGACGACTTATTTAGTATTGGAAATATAAATATTTCTGTAAAAATAGAGCCATCTTCAAATGGTACTGTTATCAATCAATTAACTAAAAAATTAGTACAAAGCCAATCAGAGTATGCAACATACTCAAAGCAGGGCAATATCTTGCATCTTCCCGTATTAGAAAAACAGATTAATGATCTTGAAGATTTAAGAATGCTTATCCAAACAAATCAGGATAAATTATTTTTTGCTACTATTTTTATTACTTTAAATGCAGAAAGCTTATACGAACTAAATGAAAAAACAAAAATATTAGAAAGTGAATTAAATAAGAAAACAGCTATGATACGAACTCTAACATTTAGGCAACTGGAAGGATTAAAAACGATGCTTCCAATTCGGAGAATTACCAATAGCAAATTATGAAAGAAATATGGTAGCTCGGTGGTATTGCAACACTAATTCCTATATCGAATCCTAATCTATCACATGATAGCGGTGTTTTCATAGGAAGAAATATGTTCACTAATGCTCCTATATATGTAGATACATTCATTCGGCCCTCCTTCGTTACCAAACCCTCATGTATTTATCTGTCGGCACAAGCGGTCGGTGGTAAAAGTGTAGCATTAAAAACTTTAACAGCAAGAAATATAGCAACAACAGGTTGTGGTGCATTTTTCATAGATGTTGAAGGCGAATATACTAAACTTACCAAAATGCTCGGTGGTAAAGTAATAAAGATTAGACAAGGCGAATCTGCTGGAATAAATCCATTTGAGTTAGAACCTGACATAAAAGGTAATAAACATTTTTTAAATATACTTGATAAAGTTGCAGAAATAAGAGGTCTGCTTGGTACAATATGTAGAAATTATCAAGGTAGAACTCTAAATGGAACAGAAATTACAGAAATCGAAATAATAGTTAATCAGTTATATGCAGAAAAACGGAATTACATCAGATGTAAATTCACTTTTTGAAAAAAAAGGTGGAAAACTTGATAATGGCAAGTATGCTGTCGGTAGAATACCCAAGAAAATGCCTACGCTTTCAGACTTCCAAAAAAAGTTAAAAGATCGTGGTAAATGTGAAGAACTTTCAGAGCTTTTAGTTCCATTTTTAAAAGGTAATTCACTGGGCATTTTTGATTGTGAAAGTAAAATTACTTCAGATGCAGAAATTATTACATTTGATATGAGTGATATAAAAGATGATTTTACAAAGTTATATGCTTCTTATGTAATTTTAACTTGGGTCTGGCAAAAATTTGTACTAAAAAATAAAGAAAAACAAAAGATAATAGTTTGTGATGAAGCTTGGTTATTCTTAAAATTTCAAGAATCAGCCGAATTTTTAGTAAATGTAGCTCGTAGACGGTCGCAAATACAATGTTCCATTATTCATACGGTAGTCAATTTATTGATGAATTTTTATCTTGTGAAGAACGGTAAAACGATTATAAATATATGTTCTACGCGATACCTGTTTAAGCAATCGCCTGGATCAGTAGATGAAGTTGTAGACTTTTTTAATTTATCTGAAGGAACAAAAAACTTTTTAACAACAGCTAATCCTGGTGAATGTGTAATTAGCTTAAATAATAGTGTTACAGCAATAAAATTTATAATTACAGACTTTGAAAAACAGTTTGTATTTACTTAAAGGAGGTCAATAGCAATGAAAAAGATAATTAAAAGTATATTTATTGTAATTATGATTTTTATGTTAGTATCCCCTATTTGTTTTGCTGCTAACAAAAATAATGAAATCGATTTAAAAAAACAAGTAAAAAAGGAAGATGGATCATTGTTTGAAAAAATCATTGCTGAATGTATTGGTGGATTAGCACAAACAGTATTTGACTTTACCACTCGGTGAAGACTCAAATGTAGGATTTAAAGATTATGATGATTTAATATTTAATGGCAATAAATTAAATGATAGCTTATCCCCATTTACTTCAGATTTGTGGAATAAAACAATGAAATGGTATGGGATATTTTCAACTATTTCCGGAAGTTTAATTTTAATTGCAGTATTTATTCTTGGCTATAAAATTATAGTAGCTGGTATGAATACTGCCAGAAAAAATGAAGCAAAAGAAAGTTTAATGAGACTTTGTTTCGGTGGCGTAGCAATAGCTCTTGCCCCTATATTTATACGATTTATGTTGTTTTTGAATAATAGTATGGTGTATCTATTATTAAATGCTTCAAATAATGCAAGTTTGGGTGATAAGTTAGGAGAAAGTATGCTTACATCCATTTCAACAGGAAATGCAATCGCAACAGCTCTTGTAATTGCAATGTTTATATATTTATTTGTAAAACTAAATATAAAATTTATTGTTAGGCAATTTACAATTATAATATTTACTATTTTTACTCCTGTCGCAGCAGGATTATGGATAATAAATAAAAATGTAACTGCTGCATCAATTTGGGCAGGTCAAATTATAATGAATATATTTATGCAATTTATATACTGCTTCTTATTCCTTATATATCTTGCATTTTTACCTTCTGGTGGTGGTTGGGCTGTTTCTTTAATATGGGCTATGATGATTTTGCCTTTAGCAGATGCTCTGCAAAATTGTTTCCAAAACCTAACTAGCAGAATTGCAGGTGTAGATAATGAACAAATGACAAATCGTGTAGTTGGCATGGGTGCAATGCTTGGATTTGGTTTAGGTGCTATAAAAGAACAATTTAATACTCCATCATCAAACAATAATCGTGGTAATGAAAATAATAGTGGACTAAAAGGTTTTGTTAATAGAGCAAAATCAATTGTTAATCCATCAATGAATTTAAGTCCTGAAAAAGATTACAATGGAAATATAAATCCTATTAGAACAGTTTTACCAAAAGAAAATACAGGCACAAATACTAATAATGTAAATAATAATATTTCAATTCCTACATCAAATGGAAAAAATACAGAAAACATTTCAAATGGAACTGTAAATACTCGAAAATCAGTAGTTGGAAAAGTTGCAAAAACTGGATTTAATGCAACAAAAGCATATTTAAGTGTTGGTGCTAAAATGGCCGAAGGTGATTTTAGTAGTTATAAAGGTAACAGTAAGCAAACAAATAAAAAATATAATTATCAAAATGTAGAATATATGCAAAAACTTACTAATGAAAATAATATTAGGAAATTAGGTGATCAAAATGAGCCTAAAGAGTAAAGCAAAAGAACTGCTAAAAAGAAAAGCAAAAAGCAAATTAAAAAAAGCAGCTTTTTCCGTAATTAAACCATTTTTACCATATATTATTATATTCCTTGTATTGTTGTTTGCTTTTTGTACTGTTATAGATGCAATTTTTGTGGATAATGTGCAACAAGATGAATCTTCTATGTCGCAAGAAGAAAAAGAAATTAGAACATCATGTATTAATAAAGCTGGTTTCTTAAATATGTGTCATAACTTTTTAGATGGAAATTCTACTACTAGTTTATTAGATATGGATAGCAGAGAAAACGACAAGCAAATACAATGGTCTCATTTATACGCATTAATGGCTTTTCACAATATGTCAGATGGTAGTAAATTAGATGAAAATTTACTTGAAAAGATTTCTAAACATTTTGAAAGCACTTTCAAATATGAAACCTATAAAATAAAAACTGAAACAACGACTATAACAAAAGATGAGAATGGAAATGAAACTACAAATATAACTACCAGCGAGCAAACCGTATATTTATTAATAGAAAGCGATACTATAATGGGACATTATAAATATAATTACGAAGAAAAAACTATAACAGATGGTAATACAAAAACTACTAAAAAAGTTTATATTGGCGAGGAACTTATTGGAGAGAAATACGAAAGGCTAAAAAAATATTTAAAAAATAATTTACATATAAGACCTGAAGATATTGACACAGATGTCCAAGTAGTTATTCAAGCTTCTAATGGTTATTATGAGGGTAAAGAAAACACAGCTTGGCTTCAAGAAGATAGCTCATCTAGTACAATAATTACTAATGGTAAAGGGTTAATTCCTAAGGGAATGTTTACTTGGCCTATACCTGGATATACTACAATAACTTCCCAATTTGGTATGAGAGTGCATCCAATAACTCGGTGCTTATAAACTCCATACTGGCACTGATGTACGGTGCTCCAACAGGTGCAAATTTTGTAGCAATGGCAGATGGTAAAGTTATTACTGCAACATATTCAAATTCTTATGGGAATATGGTTATGATAGATCATGGAAACAATATTATAACTCTATATGCTCATGGCTCACAATTACTTGTTACAACTAATCAAACTGTAAAACAAGGACAAGCAGTTCTAAAAGTACGGAAGTACTGGATATTCAACAGGGCCACATGCACATTTTGAAGTTAGAATCAATGGCAACTTTGCAAATCCAATGGACTATTTTGAAGGAGGTAATTAAAAAATGGTATTAATATTTACAGATAATGAGCAGTTAGACAGAGATTTAAACAAGCAAATTGAAGATAGTAGAATTGTCTATTATCCTGATTACGTTTTGGAAGAAAAAGATGCAACAACTCTAATTGCTACATTACAACCTAATAAATACAATTTCAAAGACTTTATGTTTAAAGTTCGAGAAAAAAATATACAAGTTATTTTAATTTTAGAAAACGATAAGGTAAAAGAATTAAAAGAAGCATTAACCTTAGGTATTTATGATATTATTCTTGATCCTTTTTCTTTGGAAGATGTAACCAAAAAAATTACGAATCCAAGTATGTTTTCAGAAATTTCAAAATATATAAAAGATATTTTAGAGCTTGATAATAATTAATAAGCTCTATTTTATTGCAAGAAAGGAGGGTTAAACATGAGTAAGAAATTGAAAATAGCTATAACTGTAGCAACATCTGTGCTTATCATTGTTATTGTAATTATATCTACTTTTTTCATTGTAAAACATTTTAAATATAAAGAAAAAATAGACAATATAATTGAAGATTACTCTGATGAAAATATCCAAGATAGATTAGATAATGAAGCTATAAAAAGTACAGATGATTTAATGCAACAAATTGATGGTGAGTATGTAATCGGTGTTATTAAAATTGATAAAATCGGTTTTTCAGGACTTGTATATAAAGGTACTTCTTTAGATACTCTTAGCAAAGGTGTAGGTCATTTCGATAGTTCACCATACTTAAATGGTAATGTTTGTTTAGCAGCACATAATACTTCTAAATATTGGGCTAAATTGCATACATTAAAAAAAGGCGATAAAATAATCTACACAAGTTTTTTAGGTACTAAAGAATATAGTGTTACAGATATGTTGCAAATTTCTGAAACTGATTGGACAAAATTATCAAATACAACAGAAAATATGCTAACACTTTTAACTTGTGTTAAAGGAAAACCTACTCAAAGACTTTGCGTTCAAGCGTTAGAAACTGATTAAAAAAATTTTTTTTCAGCATTGTCAAAATAAAATTAAAGATGTTATCCTAAATATAAGAATAAATAGAAAGGGTGATATCTTATGAATATCAAGAAAATTTTAATAGGTACAACTACTATTTTATTTATTATAATTTTTATATGCGTATTAATAACATTAAAAAAAAGTAAAAAAATAGATGTTGGAAAAAATGTCAATGTTTTTTTTGAGTCCACTCCTCAATTAGAAGAAAATCTGAAAGTCGAAAATAATACGATAGAGTTTGAAACAACTGATACTATAGAGCAAAGTCAAGTTAAAAAAGCTCCTGAAGTAAAAGAACAGCAAGAAATACAAGAAACCTTACAGCAAGGGAAAAATAGCGTTTCTCCAAGAGTAAACACTAATGAAACCACTTCTCAAGTATCTCAAACAATTTCTAAAACACAAGTAGAAAATAAAGAAAGCATGCCTACCCAAACACAAGAAAAAAATGAGGATACACAAGAAAAAAATGAAATTGTAACTCCCCCATCTACTGAAACAAAGGAGGAAACAATGAATGAAGAAAAATACATAAGAAATGATACAATAATAAACAAAATTAAATCAGTTATAAATAACAATCCTTCTGAATATATGAAAACATATGGCTATAACATTGTAGTAGATAATTCTATCAAAGAACATTGTAATCAATTCACATTTACTGAAAATAGAATTAAATCATATATTACATACTGTTTTGGAACGATTAGAATTTATGCTGAAGATTATTACAAAAATGGACAATTAATAATGACAGAATGTTATATTTATTAGACGCTTTTAAAAGTGTCTATTTTTTAATTAGAAAATCCTTTATAAATTTGCCCTTACAAAATTTATAGGAGGATTTTTTATTATGAGAATTACAAAAAAATTAGTGGCAATTCTAATGTTAATACTTACTATTTTTTCAGCCTTTTCAAATTTTATATATGCTGCAACTGAAATAAGTGAAGCACTTATACAAGATAAAGGTGAGGTTGAATGGCATTTACAATATTGGAATGCAAATAAAAAAGTATGGTCATATGTAACAACAGCATATGTTGCATACACAGAAAATGGCAAAGAATACCCTGCATATTGTTTGGATCGTGGTAGTCCAGGAGTTGGAGAATATGATTCATATACAGTTGATATAGATTCAGTTTTGGATGATGTTAAAGTCTGGAGAACTGTTATAAATGGTTATCCTTACAAATCACCTAGCGAGCTTGGTGTAGCAAATAAATACGAGGCTTTCCAAGCAACAAAGCAAGCTGTATATTGCATCTTATATAACGAAGATCCTGTTTCTAAATTCAGAAGTGCTGAGCAAGGAGCTGATTCTCATGGTGCAGCTATTAGAGAGGCAATTATAAATCTGGTAAATGAAGGGTTATATGGAAAACAAACTCCATATACTGCTGGTATTTCTACAAGCAAAGTAGGAAAATTAACTAAAGAAGGAAACTATTATACACAAGAATTTAGAATAAATTGTGGTGTTGATACTGCTGAATATTCTATTGTTACTACTGAAGGTATGCCAAGTGGAACAATAATTACAAATACAAGTGGAACGCAAAAAACTACATTCAATGGTAAAGAAAATTTCAAAATAAAAATACCTGCATCTCAAATGGGAAGTGATATAAATATTACTTTTAGACTACATGCTAAAGCCAAGACTTATCCAGTATTCTATGGAAAAACACGTATTTCAGGCACACAAGATTATGCTGTAACATTTGATCCACTAGGAGATGTTTCAGGTATTGGAACTTTAAATTTAAAAACTAATACAGGTCGTATTCAAGTAAATAAAACAGATGATGAAACAAAACAACCTATTGCTGGAGTTACATTCCAACTTTCTAAAAAAGATGGTACTATAATTGGAAATGCTACAACTAACGAAAATGGTATTGCTACATTTAGTGGGCTATATCAATCAGATTATATATTAAAAGAAATATCTACAAACACTAAATACATACTTAATACAATTCCATTTGACATTCATGTTAATTACAATGAAACTGCCACAAAAGATATTACTAACGAGCATAAAAAAGGAAATTTAAAAATCTACAAAGTAGATAAAGATAATCACAAAATCACTTTAGGAAATGTTAAATTTGATTTATTCTCTGACGAGTTTCAAAAAGTAATTGGAACATATACAACAAATGTTGATGGAGAAATTCAAATAGATAATTTGAGAATTCGGAAATTACCGATTAATTGAACGAAATACTGGAAAATGGTATAACCTAGCAGATGACACAGCAGTTGAAGTTAATTGGAATGTAACAGAAGAAAATATTATTGAAAACGAACTTAAGAAAGGTCAGGTAAAAATAATCAAAATTGACCAAGATAATAACCAAGTAAAACTTGAAGGAGTTGAATTTGAAGTACTTGATGAAAATGATAATGTATTAGAAAAAATTACTACAGATAAAAATGGTGAAGCGCTTACATCAAGATACCCTATTAGAGATTTCGAAAAAATAAAAATTAGAGAATCAAAGACTTTGGAAACATATGTGCTTTCAAATGAAGTCAAAACAGTTACATTAAAAGAAAATGAAATCGAAACTGTTATTTTCCAGAATGAGAAGAAAAAAGCTCAAATTCGTGTAATAAAAGTTGATCAAGATAACAATGAAATTTTATTAGATGGTGTTACTTTTGATGTAATAAATAATGCTGGAGAAATTGTAGATACCATTGTTACAGGTTCTGATGGAATTGCTACAACAAAGCGTATTCCAATAGATTCAGAATATACTATAATCGAGCGTAAAACTAAAAAAGAATATAAACTTACAAAAGAAACACAAACAGTTACTTTAGAACAAGATGAAATAAAAAATATTATATTTCAAAACGAAAAACGCAAAGGACAATTAAGAATTATTAAAGTTGATTTGGATGATAACGAAATTTTATTAGAAGGTGTTACTTTTGATATTTTAGACAAATATGGAAATGTAGTAGACACAGTTGTTACAAATGAAAAAGGTGAAGCCACAAGTAAAAGACTTCCTTGCATTGATGAAGAATATACAGCAATAGAACGCGAAACAAGGAAAGAATATGTACTTACAGAAAAGCCTCAAACTATTACACTTACAGAAGATGAAATAACTTCTATCCAATTTGAAAATGAAAAAATAAAAGGTTATTTAGAAATTACAAAAGTTGATAGTAAAACAAAAGATACTTTGAAAGATGCTGTTTTTGGAATATATGATATGGATAATAACGAAATAGCAATAATTACAACAGATGAAACAGGAAAAGCTACAAGTGAACTTATCCCTTATGGAAAGTATTATGCAAAAGAATTGGATACAGGATCAGTTTATTATTTATTAAATGAAAATACTTTTGAATTTGAAATTACCAAAAATCATGAAATAGTACCAATAACAATAGAAAATGATAGTGTAGATATCGAAGTTACTGTAGATAAAGAAGGTTCAATAGAAATTAAACCTGGCGAAAAAGTAAATTATGAATTTTCTAATGTAGGAAACGCATCTAATGTCTATTTGGAAAACTTTAAATGGTATGATTATATTCCTACTGACTACATAAGATTAGAAACTATGACAACTGGTACATGGAATCAAGACCTAACTTATAATGTATATTATAAAACAAATAATTCTGATGACTATGTATTATTCAGGGAAAATTTAAGTACAAAAGAAAACTATAACTTAGATTTTACATCACTAGAATTTTCTGAAAATGAATATATTACTGAAACTTGTTTTGATTTTGGAAAAGTGGATATAGGTTTTAGAGAAGATATAAAACCTACAATGGAATGTAAATCATTTGATACATTAAAAGATAATGATACATTTACCAATCATACAAAAACTGTTGGTGTATATTTTGGAGTAACTGCAGAAGCTAATAGCAAATGGACAACAATTACACATACACCAGAGGAAAAACATGAAGATAAACTTCCTCGCACAGGAAAATAATTAAATATGATAATATAATAATCCTTTATAATTGCCCTTCAAATATAATTATAGGAGGATTTTTATTATGGAAATTACAGATGTTAGAATTTTTAAGGCAAGAAGAAAAGGAGCTGTTCTTGCATATGCCAATGTTATTTTAGATGGCAAATTTATTATTAGAGGTATCACATTAGTTGAAACAGAAAAAAATGGAAGATTTATATCAATGCCTTCGAGAAGGCTAAGAAACGGAGAAAGATCATATAGAGATGTATGTCATCCTTTAAACTCTGATGTTAGAACAGAGCTTACAGAAAAAATCTTTGCAGCCTATGATGAATTTATAGAATCAGAAGAATAAATACAAGTGTTTTCTTTTTAATACTGCCCTTCAGAAATATTTAAAAGAAAGGATTTGTTTATGATTATAAATAATAATTTACAAAAAAACTTAGTAACTCTAAGGCAAAATATAGATTTACTAATTGAAAACAATAGTCTTACAAATTTACAAATAGAAAACTTTTTAAGAAATTTTGAAAAGACTAGATATAATATATTAAATGAAATAAAACTATACAACAAAAATGTAGAGTTTGAATATGAAAAATTAAAAACAATAGATAACGAATATAAGGCAAATTTTGAAAATGGAATATTAAAAATATATGTTCCAGAAGTCATACCATCATATAAAAATTTAAAAACCCATACACATAAAAGAATATTACTTAATGTTGCAGAAATCACAAAACAATATGCAGATATATTTGAAAATGATGTCTTCATATTTATTAAAATTTATGACAAATTACTTGGTTGGGATATTGATAACAAATATATAAAACCTATTGCAGATGCTTTAATTTTATCAAAAGTCATTCAAGATGATAACATAACTGAAATGAGCTATGCTGCTAAAGGTGAGTTTTCAGAAAATCCACATACTGAAATTTATGTTTTTGATGCTAAAAAAGCAAATGAATTTTTAGAAAATTACAGTATGTCAAAATAGAGAATTTCGAAAGTTTTTTAAGTGATTTTTTTCTCGAAGTAGAAAAGTAAAAAAATTCACTAGAATCAACGCTTTGCAAAGTTTAATTCTCGACTTTAATGCGTGGAGGTAGGTAGACGATAGCAACAGCTATCGAATATCCTACCAAAGTACAATTTTAAATGTAATTTGGAGGTGATTATTTTTGAATTATTTTCCGAACAATAATGAAGAAATCTCTTTGGTAAAATTCATTGCAAAATTTCAGTATTTGTCAGTGAATGATACCAAGTATTTTTTTAGTACTCAAAAATATTATAGAGCTAGAATTACAAATCTAGTAAAAAAGAAATATTTAAGAAGAATAAAATCAACACTTGTCTTAGATGAAATTGGTATTGAATATTGTAAATTATTTAATTTTGAATACACAATGCTTAATAGGAATCAAAAATACCTTCCAAGATTATTGTGCATAAGTAATCTAGGAGCATATTATAATTCATCGAAAAGTATTAAATTTACTCCATCATTTGCAATAAAAGATAAAGAAATATTTACTATGACAGCTCGTAAATTTATCGGAGTATTGGATATATCAGGGGTTGAATATCTTGCCTATTATATTTCTTCTAATCGTGATAATAAGTATATTAAATCTGTTATATATGATATTCAAAAAGAACGAAAATATAAAAATATCATTGTTTTTGTAAATGATATAAAGAGAATTAATATAAATGATTTTGCATTTGGATATAATCAAGTTTTAATTATTGAAGATACTGAATTAAATCGTGAATTACTTAAAACACTTCACTCAATCGAATGGTCAAAAATAGTTCAAAAATTATACAAAACTAAAGTTTTTCTTTCAGAATATAAATTTTGTGATTATTGTGATTATAAGAATAAATATATATCATATTTTTACTTTTTAGACAGCGAAAAGATTAATAGATTAAAATATTTTTTAAGAGAAAATAAAAATAAAAGTGCTTATATCATCTGCCCAAGTAATCTAAAAGAACTTATACAAAAAGAACTTCCTACTGCAATATTTTCTTGTATAGATTTGGAAGAATTTATTGATAAAGAGCGAAATATATATGATTAAAAAAATATGTTTTTATATATTTTTATTTTTTATTTTAATCTTAAATATATTTTTAGATACACGCATAAATAATTATATCTTTATACTTGGAAAATGTTTTGGCAAAAATATTAATGTAGATATAAAAATATATGCCCTTATTTGCTTCATATTTGCCCTTATTTCGATTTTAATAGTTATAGACATATTACTTGTCTGTAGAAAAAATACAAATGAAATAAAGGGCATTAATTTTAAAAAAGAAGATCGGCACATATGGAACCGCAAATTGGATGAGTGAAAAAGAAATGTCTAATGTCTTATCATTTGATAGTCCTGGAATAATACTGGGAAAATATAATAATAGATTTTTAAAGCTTCCATTTAATAGTCATTTTAATAAAAATATATGTGTATTTGGAAGCTCTGGTAGCATGAAAACAATTGGATTTTTATTAACCAATTTATTGGAATTATCAAAATATCGAAAATCTATAGTTGTAACAGATCCAAAAGCAGAAATCTATAGAAAAACATCAAATTATTTTAGAAATATTGGATATACTGTAAAAGTCCTAAATTTAAAAGATATGAGACATAGTGATAGATGGAATCCATTACAAGAAAATGAAAACATAACTGATGTTCAAACTAGTGCAAATGTAATCATTTCTAACACTCAAAGACATGGAAAAAGTGGAGATGAGTTTTGGCCAAGAGCTGAAGAAAATTTGCTTAAGGCATTTGAATTTTATTTTTTAGAAACAATCTCTGATAAAAATAATCTTACTAATGCCTATAAATATATTGCTAATGGCGATATTGGAGAAATTGATAATATTTTCAAGAAATTATCTCCAGATAGTCCAGCTCGTATGTCATATAACATATTTGCAAGTGGCTCTGATACAATAAAAGCAAGTGTAATCACAGGTTTAGGAACAAGACTTCAAATGTTCCAAAATGAAGATTTACAAAAATTAACTTCAGAAACAGACATTGACCTAATATTACCTGGAAAAATTCCTTGTATCTATTATATTATCACTTCTGACATGGATTCTTCTTATGATTTTATTGCATCATTATTTTATACTTTTTTATTTATAAAATTAGTTAGATATGCAGATTCAAGACCAAATGGCAAATGTGAAAATGAAGTGTTTTTCTTTTTGGATGAATTCGCAAATCTACGGTCAAATTCCAGACTTTAATAAAAAAATTAGTACAGTTCGTAGTAGACGGTCTTGCACTAATTCCTATACTTCAAAACTTGCGGTCAGTTTGAAAATCGATATCCTGATGGATTATCAGATGAAATTATAGGGAATACAGATACTAGAATAAGTATGCGGAATCTCGGATATTTTAACAGCATCTTATTTTTGTGATTTAATAGGCGTAGCAACAGTTGAAACCACTTCAATAAAGAAAGATAATTCCCTAGAGGGAAATATTGAACAATATGGACAGAAAAGTATATCTACTATAGAACGAAACCTTTTAAATAAAGATGAAATATTAAGAATGCCTACTTTGAAGCTAATTGTTAATTTGCGTGGGAATAAGCCTTTACTTTTAGATAAAGTAATTTATACTGAACATCCTTTATCAAAGAAATTAAAAGATAGTTTTATTTCTGACTATAAACCTAACTGGACTAAGAATCATCCAGATAAGATAAAAATAAAAGAAAAAAAGAAGGAACAACAACAATCTGATCATAAAGAGAAGCTTAGTTGGGATAATTTTTAAATTTTTTTGAGCATTGTTAAATATCAATTTTTATGATATGCTATAAAAAAGTTACTTTAAGGAGGCAAATATGATACTCACAATTAATTATACAGACTTGCAGAATATAAAGCAGCAAATGCTGAATGATAAAATAACAGATAATAAACAAATATATATTTTTATACAAAGTTACAAAGACACATTAAATCATATGTATAAAAATAAATTAGTCCCAAATAAATCAAAATTAGACTATGAATTTGAATTGATGAAATTTGCAAATGAAATGTTAAAAAATACTGATGTACCCTATAGAGAAATTGAAAAGAAATATGGGCTTAAAACCACAAAAGATTATATTGTATGTTCAAAAGATATACGATTAATATTATAAAATTCTAAACAAATTGCATTTACCTAAAATGGTAAGTGCTTTTTTAGTTGGAGGTGATAACTTGAATGAATTAAATTTTAGGGAACTTCTTAGAAGCAAAGAAGAAAAAAGAATAATAACAGGCAAAATTACAGGCATTGAAGATGAATATTATAAAATAAAAAATGAAAAAATCCCGTGTGCTATAGTTTGGTATGAAGATATAAAGATACTCATTCCAATTTCACATTTAGGAATATCAAAACAAACAAAATCTATGCTTCGAGGTATGCTTGGTTCTGAAATAGACTTTATTGTAATGGAAATTGATGAAACAACAAATTTGGCAATAGCAAGTAGAATAGATGCAATGAATTTAAGGGCGAAACTTGAACTTCCAAAGCTAAAATTAAATGATAATATAAAAGTTCGAATCATTGCTGTAGGTATAAAACATATTATAGTTGAAATGTATGGAAAAGAAGTAATTATCAAAGCCGAAAACTTGCAGCACACCTATATCGTGAATTGCAAAGATATATATACTCCAGGAGATTACTTAAAAGTAAAAATTAAAACTCTCGATATAGGAAATAATATATTCGAATTAGACGCTAAATGTTTTTTAACTAATCCATATAAATCCATTCGCAAATTCATTACAGAATATGGAGAATATACAGGAAAAGTAATAGCATTTCCTAAAAAAAATAGTGGTATTATTATTCAATTAGACCAAAGCAATATATCTTGCTTAGTACGAGTTCCTGCAAGATTTAATAATTATCCACATTATATGCAAAATGTATTAATAAAAGTAACTGAAATAAATGAAACAAAGAAACTTATATATGGATATTTAATGAGAGTATTTTAAGGAGGTAATCTTATATGGTAGATAAAACAAAAATATTAAATTTTATACAAGACTTTGGATGTTGTCGACTAGAACATTTGCAAATATTATTTAATGATAAAAATAACAATTTTAAAGGTATATTAGATAATAATATGGTAAGCAAAAAAGGAGATATATTTGTTCATAATACTAAAAAAATTGATGAAAAGATGCTTACCGCACTAGATATTTTGTGTAAATATAAATCTAAATTAAAACAATATTACTTAGGATATAATCCAGTAATTATAACATTTTTAACTAAAGATAATACAATGTATCACATAATAGTTGCAGATGATGATAATAAAAAGGGAATTGTCAAAATTATAAATTCTTATCCCTTATCACTCCCTAAAGCCGATAAATTAATTTTGGCCTTTCCTGATGAGAAAGAACTAGAAAATATAGAATGTGAAATACCTTTTTTATATGCTATATATCCAGAATTAAATGTAATAAATTACGAATAAAAACACATAAGAAAATCCCAACGAGATGAACTCGTTGGGATTGGGTGAGAAGCTACTCAAATAGAGTTTCTTCTCGGATAGTTATTTTGCCCTCACAACAATAACCTGTGCGTCCCTTGTGTTTAAACGTTTAAATACATTGGAAATTTTCTCATTCCGAAATGTTTGAGAAATCTTCTCATCAGGATACGCGTTTCTGACGATCAGAAATTCATCAGCATCTTCCGTGAATTCGTTTTTACGAACCAAATCGTAAATGTATTCCGGAATTTTCGACTTATCAACATTAGGGTAATACTCGCTTGGAGAACAAGCGAATTTCGATAATGTTTCAAACATTCTCGGATTATGAGTTCTTGCCGAAAGGAAGGTAAGACCTGTATTCTCAATGACAATTTCAATCATTTTCGAACTCAAGCCCTTTCCCTGAGCTCTCGGATGCAACACAATACCATGTAAGTAGAGTGTATCAATATCCTCGAGCTTTGCGAAAATCGAGAAGCCACCTAATTTGCCATCCTTATCGGAAATTGTGCAAATAATATAGCTTTCGTTGCCAAAGAGATGAGAAAATACATCATCATAATCCGTAGGAAAATGAGCTGCATTTGCTACCTCCAGACACTGTCTTGCAATGTCTTTCTTGTTCCGAAAATCAGACGGAACGCCAAAACAGATTCGCCAACCACACCAGTCCATGATTAATCCTCCTTTTCAGAAATGAATCCGGATCACCTTTGTTACCTACCGACATTGTCGCTTGATTAGGCTTTGCCGACAAAACCGACAGCGTTATAAACCTGCTCAAGCTTCGCTTTTGCGATTCCATGTGCGACTTTTGCTCCTTTCGCATAGATTTCCGTTAAGTAAGAGTCGTACTCCGGAGAATTCAGTTCATTGTATTTCTTCTGGATTCCTTCGAGAGCATCTGCGACTACCTCACCAACAGCTACCTTGAACTTTCCATAGCCTACACCTTCAAATTCTTTTTCGACTTCAGAAGTAGACTTCTGAGTAATCGAAGAGTAAATGTTGATGAGGTTCTGGATTCCAGGCTGTTCATCCGAATATCTTACGACATTTTCGGAATCAGTAACGGCCTTTTTGAACTTTTTGATGATAACATCACGCGGATCAAGCAAAGAAATAAATCCGTTAGGATTAGGATCCGATTTGGACATTTTCTTTGAGGGGTCCTGAAGACTCATGATTCTTGCACCGGTTTCAGAAATAAAGGCTTCGGGAATCTTAAAGATTTCCTTATTGTAGGTAGAATTAAATCTCCTTGCAATATCTCTGGTAATTTCCAGATGCTGCCTCTGATCTTCACCAACAGGTACAAAATCAGAATCATACAACAGAATGTCTGCTGCCATCAACACAGGATAGTCAAACAGTCCAACGCCAACGTTTTCCTGTTTCTGAGACTTATCTTTGAACTGTGTCATTCTGCTCAATTCACCCATATAGGTAGAGCAGTTCAAAATCCATGCAAGCTCTGCATGTTCGTGAACATGTGATTGCACAAAGATAGTATTTACCTGAGGATCCAATCCGCAAGCAATGTACTGCATAACAGCTTTCTTTGTGTTTTCACGCAGGGTTTCCGGATTCTGGCGAACGGTAATCGAGTGCAAATCAGCAATGAAAAACTTACAATCGTATTCATGCTGAATTGTTACCCAGTTTCTCAAGGCACCCAAATAGTTGCCAAGAGTCAGAACACCAGAAGGCTGGATTCCGCTAAGAATGGTTTGTTTGTTCATAAAGAACACTCCTTTCATGGTTTATATATTGTTGTCAATGTGCGCATAAACTATCATCTTTTGAAAATAGCTTATACATCATATTTTACAACATTTTATGTTAATTGTCAACATATTATCCACATTATATCGTATATTTTCCACTTTTTTAGATATTTTTATACTTTTGGTAGTTCATTTGCATATTTTTTAAGTTCTTCATCTGTTGGAATATAATCTCCCATTGTATGTTCAATATATGAGCTATATGCTGTCATATCAAAATATCCTGTTCCAGTTAGTCCAAATAAAATTGTTTTTTCTTCTCCTGTTTCTTTACATTTTAAAGCTTCATCAATAGCTGCTTTTATTGCATGTGCAGACTCTGGAGCTGGTAATATTGTCTCATTTTTAGCAAAAAATATTGCAGCTTTAAATACTTCTGTTTGTTCTACAGATACAGCATCTATATATCCATCGTGGTAAAGTTTTGAAACTATAGGAGACATTCCATGATATCTTAGTCCTCCTGCATGATTTGGAGATGGAATAAACTCACAACCTAGAGTGTACATTTTTGCTAAAGGTGTCATTTTTCCTGTATCACAATAATCATAAGCATATTTTCCTCTTGTTAATGAAGGACAAGAAGCAGGCTCAACTGCTATGAATTTTGGGTTTGCTTTACCAAGTAATTTATCTTGCATAAATGGAGCTATTAAACCTCCAAGATTTGATCCTCCTCCTGCACAGCCTATAACTATGTCAGGATATTCTCCTAAAATCTCCATTGCTTTTTTTGCTTCCAATCCTATTATTGATTGATGAAGAATTACTTGATTTAATACTGACCCTAAAACATATTTGTATCCTTCTCTTGACACAGCTGTTTCAACTGCCTCTGAAATAGCACATCCTAAACTTCCTGTTGTATCTGGATCTTTTTCTAGTATTTTTCTTCCTGCTTCTGTAGTGTTGCTTGGACTAGCTATAACATTTGCTCCAAAAGTTTGCATTATAGCTTTTCTAAATGGTTTTTGGTTATATGAACCTTTAACCATATATACCGTTAATGGTAATTTAAAATATGAACATGCTTCTGCTAGTGCAGTTCCCCATTGTCCAGCACCTGTTTCAGTAGTAACTCCCTTAACACCTTGCTTTTTTGCATAATATACTTGTGCTATTGCAGAATTCAATTTATGACTTCCTGAAGTATTGTTTCCCTCAAATTTATAATATATTTTTGCTGGTGTTCCCAAAGCTTTTTCCAAATTATATGCTCTTATTAATGGAGATGGTCTATAAATTCTATACATATCTAAAATCTCTTTTGGTATGTCATAATATCTCTTCTCATTATTTAATTCTTGTTCTACTAGCTCCTCACAGAAAATAGGTAATAAATCTTCTTTTTTTACAGGTTTCATTGTTTGTGGATTAAGCATTGGCTCTGGTAATTCTTTCATATCAGCTCTTAAGTTATACCATTGCTTTGGCATTTGCTCCTCTGTTAAATATGTTCTATATGGTATTTTTTTCATAATAACTTCCTCCTAATTCTATATTTATTTTTATTATTTTTTTATTTTACTTTTTGTTATATGTTCCGCCAATCTTTTTCTGTTTTTCTTCTATAATATTTTTTCTTCATCATACCCTCCTAATCTAAAATTATTATTAAATATTTAATATAGTAGATAAGTCTTTATCTCCTCTACCAGATAAATTAACAATAATAGAATCATCCTTTGAATAGTTTTTAGCAATTTTAACTGCATAAGCTATTGCATGGCTACTTTCTAATGCTGGTATAATTCCCTCTAATCTGCACAATAGCTTAAAACTTTCTATAGCTTCTTTATCTGTTATGCTGTCATATTTTACTCTTCCAATTGATTTTAAATAAGCATGTTCTGGTCCTATTCCTGGATAATCTAATCCTGCTGAAATCGAATATGCTTCTCTTATATCTCCATTCTCATCCTGCATAATATATGTTTTCATTCCATGTAGCACACCAATTTTATTATTATAAATAGCTGAAGCGTGTTGATTTGTATTAAGACCTTTTCCTGCTGCTTCTATCCCATATATATCAACATTTTTTTCTTTTATAAAATCAGTAAACAATCCTATGCTATTGCTACCTCCACCAATACAAGCTATTATAGCTTTTGGAAGTTTTCCTTCTTGATTTAATATTTGTTCTTTAGCCTCTTCTCCTATAATTTTTTGAAAATATTTAACCATTTCTGGATATGGACTAGGTCCAACGCATGAACCAACTAAATAAAATACATCTTGATTTTCTAACAAATAATTAAATGCTGCATCTACAGCTTCCTTTAATGTTCCTTTTCCTTCTTTTACCTCTATAACTTCTGCTCCTAATATCTTCATTCTTTCAACATTTGGCATTTGCCTTTTTATATCTTCTTTGCCCATAAATATACTGCACTTCATATTAAATAAGCTACATACTGTTGCTACAGCGGTTCCATGTGAACCTGCACCAGTTTCTGCAATAATATGTGTTTTGTTCATTCTCTTTGCTAAAAGTATTTGCCCTAAAGCGTTATTTATTTTATGAGATCCAGTATGATTTAGGTCCTCCCTCTTTAAATATATTTTTGCACCTTTGGAATAATCGCTTAAATTTTTTGCAAAATATAACGGACTAGGCCTTCCTACATATTGGTTTAAATAATATAAATATTCCTTTTTAAAATTGTCATCGTTTTTTGCTTTCTCAAACTCCTCTTCAATTTCATTTAACTTTTCTTTTAATTCTTGTGGCACATATTGTCCACCAAATTCACCATAATTCATTGTTCATACTTCCTTTCAAAAATTTAAAAATATATTGCATTGGTACCATTCAGAAAATAAAAAAACACTCTTAATCCATATAAAGGACAAGAGTGTTCTTGTTATGCCACCTTTAAATTAGAAGCATTACATAAATACAAAAAAACTCTTATCCTAATAATAGGACAAGAGTAATATCTTGCTATGCCACCTAATATCTATGTACCAACATACATGCCCATTTATAACGAGTTGGATTCCCGTCAACGCCTACTTTTAAAATTAAAATTTCGGGTTGCTCTCATCAGTCCATTCAATAAAGCCTCTAATGTAATATTTCCACCAACAATTACTCTCTATAATCTTCAGCAATATTTACTACTCTGAATCAACGATTTGATTAAATTACTTAAAATAATAACACTATTTTTTAAAAAAATCAATAGTTTTTTTATATTATATGAAAAAAATTTTTTTGAGTTACAAAAAAGCCCTCTGAAGTTACAGAGAGCTTTAACCTTAATTAGTAATGAAAACTATATACTGTAGGTAATATTTTTTGCAATTTACTCACAAAATCAATATGTGCTATTCCTATTTTTTGCATAATACGATTTCTATTTATATACTTTCCTCTGTTTAACACAGCTGCGCCTCCTTTAAAACCCTCTTTAAAATATTCTACATCTTCAGGCGTAGAAAATTCAATATTGATTTCATCTTTAGCTTTTACTATATTATTTTTTTTGGTTATAGGAACTACATATACCATATCATCTGAATCAACATTTAAAACTATACAATGAACATGACCACCATTTATTTCATTTGCTAAATGAAGTCCAAAATTAACATCAATAATATCTCCGACATTAACTTCTTCTACAGCTGGTATGCCATACCTCATTCTTATTTCTGATTTCATTGACAATATGTATTTTAAAATATCATCTACAGTTGCTGTCTTTTGGACTTTATACATTGCATGCTCAATAGTCTTAAAAGTATTTTCCAAATATTCTTCAATAATTGAATTACTTTTTAATATTCTTTCCATGTAAGATTTAGGTATAAGACTTACAGTTTCATTATCTGTAATAACAGAAATTTCTATATTACTTTCTGATTCTAATTCCACTATTTTTGTGAGAGCATCCAATAAATTCGGTAACTGTTCTTTATTTGTAATATTAAATACTACAATTAATTCCGTTTTTGTAGTTCTAATATTACACTCAACAAATTCTATAAGGAAATTTAATTGAGCTATTACCTCTTTGTTTTTTAAAGTCCGCATTTCTAATTTCATGTTTATCATCCTTTCTAGTCTATATTTGTTTGATTTAAGGTTAGTGGCTGAATTAAATAAATTCAGCCACCAGTTGGAGTTTTGAGTTAAAGTTTAATTAAAATAATAGCAACAACAATTAATATTGCGGCGATAATTTTCTTTGCAAGAGATTCTCTCTCTTTTAGGAAAATATATCCAACAATAACATTAACAAGCACACTTAATGCTGCCAACGGTGCAACTGTCGTTACCTGTCCTAATTGATATGCCTTTAACAAGGAAACCATCATAAATCCCCAGACACAACCACATATTAAAATAGCTTTTTTATCGCCATTTACATATTCAGCTTTTATGTCCGAAAACTTAATTCTTTCTGCTCCCCATGTTAAAAGTGCGGGTACAGTTAATACAAAAGTGCTATAGAGTGGTAAACTCATACTATCTGATATACTGATATCAAGCATTCTTCCTACAGAAGTTAACAGATTTGCTAATAACCCCACTAAAAGGTATTTATTTAAGCTAAAATCGCCTTTCTTGTAGAAAATAATGACATTGCTCAATACTATCAAGCCAGCACCAATGAACCTAGTTGCAACAAAATTCTCTCCAAAGAAGAGAACTCCTCCTATTGTTGTAAACACAGTCGGAATCTGTCGCAAAATGCAATATGTTGATACTTCAACACCTTTCATCACATTGGTATTCAACCTTGCAGCAATTGTGTAGAATATAATTGCCAATCCTAAGAACAACCAGATTTTTAAATCTGTTGGGAAAGAACATCCCATAAATGGACACAGAATTAAAACCGTTATACCCCCAATAAGCTCAAGGAGAACCGTCAATGCTCCATTCCGTTTAGAATGTTTTGTAGCTTTCTTATAATTTTGATTATACAAAACTTCAAAGAACAGGTACAAAACGATGAAAGTTACCCAAGAATTAAAGATTTTCATAATGTTGCCCCTTTCTGTATTACGTTTCAGTTACATAAATCAATACCAAAATCCTTATATCTTTTACAAAACTCCTCCTTTTTTAATATTGATATACTTATATATTAACATAAATTTTGTATTTTTTCAATATTATTTCCACTTTTTTGTGGAAAAGGTGTTGACAAGCTATAAATTATATGGTATTATAATTTTGCAACAAACTTTATAGTTTGGGAGTATAGTTCAACGGTTAGAATGACGGTCTCCAAAACCGAAGATGCGGGTTCGATTCCTGCTACTCCTGCCAGTTCTGTTTTATTTAACAGAGCTTGTGGTTCTTTTAAAAGAGCCAGAGGTCCGCAATAGTGGACCTCATTCTTAATTTAGGGGTATAGTGTCAATGGTAGCACATCGGTCTCCAAAACCGCCTGTGAGGGTTCGAATCCTTCTACCCCTGCCAAAAAATAAAAAGAGAGGAAATCACTTTATCTGTGAAAACCTCTCTTTTTTTGGATTACTTTAAATGATCTTTAAAAGATTTAAGATTTTTGTGAAGTCTTGAATTAAATTCAACAACCTCTCCATCCTCATCTCTTTCAATCAATTTTGAAGTAATGCTGTCTGTTGAAATAATACATTCAATAGATGAAGCATTTGAAACATTAAACACTATTATAACATAATCCGTTAAAGAGTGAAAATTTCGAGTTGAAAATGTTTCTATGTTTGCATTTTCATCAATTTGTTTCAATACATCAATGCATGAGCTATCTAAAAACTTATCCAAAAGCTCATCTGTTATTGAACGTAAAATTTCTCTTCCGTCTTGCTTTGTGCCCATATCATTCAAAGAGATTGCTAAAAGCAACCGATTATTAGATTCACATGTTCTATTTCTTTGAATGAATCTTCCAATTCTTGATGTTGCCAACCGGCATTCCTCGTTCTCGATATTCTGGATATAACTGCTTACATCAGAGCTCAAACTAATTTCTGATGTAAAAAATTCTATCACAGAATACGCAAACCGTGTGTAAGTTACTTTGCTTGGATTTTTTGACATATACAAACCTCCTATATAGTAATCCTTTTTAGAATTGCAATATTGTAATTCCAAATATATATATAACCCACAAAGGGTGGGAAAACAAAAATAGAAAGCTATTGTGCTTTCTATTTTATCACTTTCTTTCCATTATGTCAACATAATACAGGCGTTATTGTGGATTATATACTGAATTTGTTGTGTTTTTCGTTACTATAATTATACTATTTGCATTATTATCTATATTTATGTCTTCTTCTAATGCTGCTATTTTCTTTATTTTCTCTAAAACAGAAGATGCAAAGTTCTCATTACAAATTTTTAATACAGTTTTATTTTCAATTTTTTCACAATCTATATTAATTTCCTTGATATTATTGTTTAATAAATACTCAACAATCTCTACTAATATGTATATTAGCATTTTTGGATTACATTGGAAAGATGTATATTCATTATCATACTTAAATTTCAAGTTTGCCTTGTTTGCTTCTAAACTAATAGCAAACAATGAATTTAAAATATCTTCTAATGTCGAAACTGTTAACATTGAGATTTTTTCAATTTCTAAACTTTCCACAATTTTCATTAATTTTCCTATTGCTTCTTTTATATGTTGTGAATATTGCTTCTTTTCTTCTATTGATAGTTCCTGCTCATTAACAGTTATACTATCTATTAAACCTCCTATAACAAAAACTCTTTCTCTGACTTCTCCAATAAATCTATATAAAAACTTCCCAAAAAATTCATTTCTGTATTGTTCAGCTTCAATTTTACGCTCTTGTTGTTTTATCGTTTTCATTAACTCACTCATTTTTATTCCTGAAGATATTTCTAAGAATATTTCATTTGGATCTTTATTTTTATCAATATACCCTTGTATATTTAATGTTTCTAACATTTCTAATTCAGGTTTTTCTTCTGAAAATGCAGTTTGCAAAAACACTATTGTTTCTTTATTAAACTCTCTAAATCTTTTTAAAAATTCTTCTCCTGTCATTTCCGGCATATAGTAATCTAACAAAATTATATCTGTATCGTTTGATTTCAGGTAGCCAAGAGCTTCTTCTGGATTAGTAAAACTGTTTATTTCCAATCCTTTTGAACCCAATAAAGTTTTTAGTGCAAATCCATAATTCTCATCATCATCAACTAATAATACTTTGGTATTTTTAAAATTTAATTCCATTTTTATTCCTCCATTTTTTTTAATATTATATAAAAAGTAGTTCCTTTATCTGTTTCTGTTTCAAAATATATTTTTCCGTTAAATTCATCCTCAATAATTGGTTTTGCTAAATATAATCCTAATCCTGTTCCTTGCATTCCTCTTGTTGTCAAAATTTTTGTAAAAAGCTTATCTCTAATATTTTCTGGAATACCACCTGCCTCGTCTATAACTTTAATTATTATATTTTCATTGTCTTCATTTATATCCACATTAATATTTCCATTAATATTTTTATCTTTATAAGCAAGTATGCTATTCATAATAATATTACTAATTACTTGGTTAAGTTTATTTTTTTCTCCATATACTTTATAGTCATTATTATAATTAATGTTTAAATTACAATGATACTTTATTAATTGATTTTTTATAACAATTTCAATATTTTTTAATACTTCATTAATGTTAAATACTTCTTTTCTTGTTTCTCCTAAATTTCTAAATTGGTCTCTTATACTGCTTACTATTGTTAATATCCTCTTTACGCATTCTTGCATATTATCTAGTATTTTCTTCTTTTCTTCTTTATCATCTATATTGTACAAACAGTTTATTGACATATTTATTGCTGAAGCAGGATTGTTTATATCATGTGCTATTCCTCCAGCCATTTCACCTAGAATAGACAATTTCCCCTGTCTTACTATTACTTCTTGCTTTTCATTAATTTCTTCAATATTTTCTTGTGTTAATTTTTGAATTTGATTAAAAGCTTCTGTTAATTCTCCGTGTTTCATCATTTGCTGTTGGAATTAATTTATGTTTCAAATCTTTTTTATTTATAATTGTTTTTAGACCTCTTGTTATTAATTCAATGTCCTTAGATAAACTCGTTGCAATATAAATTAATGTTATAAAAATTAAAAATAACAAAACTGCAAATGATATACTTAAAGCTATTAAAAAATCTGCTGAATTTGTACTATACATTACTCCTACTAAGTACTTATTTCCATTATTATCATTTATTTTTATATATGTTCCCTCTCTATCAATACAATAATAGTCATAAGTTCTATTTTTTTCTTGATTGTTCAAACTATATTTAATAAAAAATTCTGATAATTTAGAATTATTAATTGTTATGTATGTTCCATCTTCCTTAATTATAAATTTTTCCAATTCATAATCATCTTTACTAAATTGGTTTAGTTTAGATATTATTTCTTCCAAACTATATTTTTTACTTTCATCAAAAATATTTCTTAGCTGCTCATTATAAACTTTATAATATATATCTCCTGTATCTCTTGAATTCATCGTATAAGCCAATAATGATGTGAATAGCAAAGAAACTATTATCAAAGGCATTAATTCAAGCAATATCTTTGCCTTTATTTTTAATTTTGGGTTAAATTCTTTTATTTTATTAATGTTTTCTGGATATGCCTCATATAAATCTATAATTATTTTTTTGAATTCACTCTGTGAGAATACATATGTTATTGTTGCAGAAAGGCTTAAAAACAATATAAATACTAACGAAATTTTAAATACTACAATTGTTTCAGCTCCAATACTCAAAAGTATAATTGGCGTTATTATTAATGGTATTAAAATTTGTGCAATATAAAGTTTTATAGGAGTTGCAACACATAATTTGGTTATTTTATCTATTAAATCCTGTTTTTCTTCTATATTCTTTTCTAACCATCGTGTTAATGTATTTATAGAATATACATTTTTCAATAATAATATTATACTGACGATTGTACATATAAAGCTAATGAGTATAAATTGTCCGTGTATATGGTAGTCCATCTATAGATTTTTGTAGTTCATTGTCTGTGGAATTAGGTGGATAATTTAATATTTTAGGTAACAGCATATATAATAGTAGAATTATACAAATAGGTATCATTAAATATAACGCTATTATTTTATTAGCACTTTTATTTTTTTTCATTTTTCCCCCTTTATTCTATATATTTTTTTACATATTTTCTTATATAACTATTATTAATATTGCACCAATTCAAGTTCAATTTATTTAAGTAATTTTGTGTAAAATCTGAATTTATATTAATATTTTTGCCAAATATTACATTGCTTGTAATATCGTTTATTATTCCTATTATTTCTTTATTATTTTTAATAGAATTTCTAAATTCTTCTTGCGTAACAATTTTAATATTGCTTATGTTTAAAGCTTTTATAATGTTTTTTAATGTAATTTTATTATTATTAGCAATATGAAAGACTTTACCATAACTACTTTGATATTCTAGTATTTTTATTATAAATTCACTACATATATCGACTGGACTCATATCGAACTCATAATCTAGCATCTCATTAGTTACTCTTCCTATCTTTATAAAACTTAATATTCTATTTAAAAAAGCATTTTGGTAGTCATTTTCCTGAAATTTACCATCGCAATATCTTGATGTAATGTTTCCCAGTCTAAATATTGTAACTTCTAATCCTTTTGCCATTTCCTTTAACAAATTATATTCTGCTTCAAATTTTGTTTTTACATATATATTTTTCTTATATGGTTGTCCTATGTATAATGTATGTTCATTAAATTCTTTTGATATTTTTTTATTTGAAACAAAATCTGCTGAAACAGAAATAGTAGAAATATGGTTTAATTTTATATTATATGACTTGCAAAATTCTGCTATATTTTTTGTACCAGTAACATTTATTAACTCAAATATTTCCTTTTTTCCATAATGGTTTACTATTGCAGCTGAATGTATGACTAAATCTATTTTATAGCCTAACTTTTTATATTCGTCTTCATCTAATCCTAGTAAATTGTTTGATATATCACCTTTTATTACATATATTCTTTTATCTATTTCTCTAAGCAGTTCTTTTCCAAAATAGAAATTTATCTTTTCTTTTAATCTTTCTTTTCCATTAATTCCATTTTTATCTCTTATTAGGCAATAAACATTTGCTTTTGTATTTTTTATCAATTCATTTAATATATGTATTCCTAAAAAACCTGTAGCACCTGTTAATAATACATTGCTAAATTTAATTTTTTCACTTGGTTCTTTATCATTAAAGTTATAATATACATCATCTTTTAATTTATCGTTTTCATCAATTTCTTGATATAATGTATCATTAATTTTTCTAATTGTTTTTTGTTCGTAAAATTTTTGAATACTAACTTCATATTTTTGGTCTAATAATTTAGCTGTTATTCTCATCAAGGTTAATGAATCAGCCCCTAAATTCAAGATATCATCATCTATTCCTACATTAGTTATATTCATTTCTTCTTCTATAATTTTCTTTAATGTTTCTTCAAACTCATTTCTAGGTGCTTCATATTTGTTTTCTCTTTCCACTGTATATTTTATAGTACTTAGTGCTTTTCTATCTGCTTTTCCGTTACTATTAATAGGTATTTCTTTTAGTTTAATAAAATAGTTTGGTATCATATATGTTGGAATCAGGTCTTTCATATATTTCTTTAATTCATCTATTTTTATATCTTTGTTGCAAACAATATAAGCTACTAAATGAGAATCTTTATCCGAATCTTTTTTTGCTAATACAACACATTTTGATATACTTGGATGCTTCAAAAGTTTAGTTTCAATTTCTCCTAATTCTACTCTAAAACCTCTAATTTTTACTTGGTTATCTATTCTGCCTTTATAATATAAGTTTCCATCTTCCTTTAGAATCGCACTGTCAGCAGAACAATATAATCTTTCTTTTTTGTTAAATGGATTTTGAATAAATTTTTCGTTGTTTAGCTCGGGCCTGTTTAAATACCCTCTACATACACCATCTCCTGAAACACATATTTCTCCTTCTATCCCTATAGGTAACAATCGATGCTTTTTGTCTAATATATATGTTTTCAAAGTAGGTATTGGAACGCCTATATTGGATTTACTAGATAATAAATCCATTTCACTTAATTCTTTAAAAGTAACATGAACGGTGGTTTCTGTTATTCCATACATATTAATTAGTCTTGTAAAAGAATATTTATCCTTCCATTTTTTTATTAAATTCGGTTTCAAAGCTTCTCCACCGAAGATTATATATCTAACCTTTAATGAAGTATCCTCGTTTTTCATTTCCTGTTCTAATAAATTATAAAAAAATGTTGGTGTTTGGTTTAATACAGTTACTTTTTCTCTTCTTAATAATTCAAGAAATTCTTTTGGACTTTTGGCTATATCTTCTGGAACTAAAACTAATTTTCCTCCATATAATAATGCTCCATACATTTCCCAAACAGAAAAATCAAAAGCTACTGAATGGAACATAGTCCATACATCATTTTCATTGAAATCAAACAGGAATTTATCATTTTTCATTAGTCTTACAACGTTTCTATGTGTTATCATTGCACCTTTGGGTATCCCTGTAGATCCAGAAGTATAAATTATATAAAGTAAATCATCTATATTGTTTTTTATCTTTAAATTCTGATCATTAAAATCATAAATATTATCATTTTCTAAATTTATTGTTTCTATATCCAGTTTTAAATCATTAGATTTTTTATTTGTTAATAATAACTTTGCACTGCTATCTTTAAGCATAAATGAAACTCTTTCTTCTGGATATGATAAATTTATTGGTAAATAGCAACCTCCTGCCTTTATAATTGCCAAAATTCCAATTATCATTTCTAAGCTTTTATTAATTCTTATTCCAACAGGCACATCTCTTGTAACACCTTTTTCTACTAAATACCTAGCTAATCTATTAGCTCTGCTATTTAATTCTTTATATGTAATTTTCTCGTTATTTATACTAACAGCTATTCTATTTGGTGTTTTTTCTGCTTGTTCTTCAAAAATATTATAAACTGTCTTATTCTCTGGATATTTTGCTTCTGTCATGTTTATTTCTTTTATTAATTTTTTTTCATCATTCGTAACAATATCTATATCATTTACTAAAAGATTATCATTACTTATAATTTGGTTAATTATAAATAACATTCTTTTATGCAGATTATTGATGTCATTCTCTGTTAATTTTTGTGTTTGATAATCATAATAAATATTAATTCTGTTTGTTGCATCTATGTCTGAAATATGAATGTTTAATGTTTCAGATATATTACCATTAAAATCCCATTTTGCTGAATATGGTATTTCAGAATCATTTGCTCCAGTTTTAGCATTTTGATAAGAAATGATAATATCATATAGTCCTCTACTAACATTAAATTTTTCTCTTATATAACTTAACAGTTCTATATATGGATATCTTTGATGTCTTAATATTGTTAGTACCTCTTTTGCAGTTTGCTCAAACAAATCTTTTATACTACTATTTTCAAGCAATATAATATCAATTGGAATTGTATTTACATACATTCCAAGTGTTGATTTCTCTTTTATATTTTTTCTATTTAATATAGGTGTTCCCAATGTTATTTTGTCTAATCCTAAAATCCTTGAAAAATATATAGAATAAATAGAAATCATAAAATTAAAAATAGAAACATGATTTTTTGAACAATATTCTAATATTTTATTACTTTCATTTTCAGATAATTTACATTCTATTCTATTTGCATTGCTATTTAGTTTATCATCAACATCTTTATATAATGTTGCTAATTCAGGTAATATTTTATATTTGTCTTGCCAATATTGTTTATCTTTTTCAAACCTATCACTATTCAAATAATTATGTTCTTCCTCTATATAATCAATATAGGAATAACTATCCTTATCTGTATTTCTGTTATTCAATAAGTCTAAATAGTTTCTCATCAATTGTTTGCAAATTAGTGTACTTGACCACGCATCTGAAATAAGATGACTATGTACTATATTGCAGCCACCTTTTCCATTAGGAAATTTAAACATAGTAAATCTAAACAAATTCTCTTTACCATGAAGAAAAGGTTTCTTTACTAATTTATCAATTAAAATATTTAGCTCCTTATTGTTTTTTACTTCAATTAAATCAACTTTATATTCTTCATAATTTGAAAAAGTCTGTTTTGGTTCATTATTTATTATTTCAATTTTTGTTCTCAATGCTATATTATTTTTTATAATTAAATTTACAGCTTGAGATAATACTTCAAAATCTACCTTTTTATCAATCTGAACTGTACCAGAAATATTAGAAATTGATGTGTCTTTAAAAAATTGTTCACTATAATAGATTGATTTTTGCGGATTTGTCAAATTATACATTTTATTATTCATATTCATTACCTACTCTTTTTTATAGTATCACAATAGTTTTAAAAATTTTGTCGAAATATTGTATATTAATACATTTGTACTTCTTTGAAAAATTCATCAAATTGTTTCTTTATCCTTTGTATAAAATTTATATTAGATGCAAAAAATAAGTACTGTATATCTGCTAAATCATTGACAATTAAAAAACACCATAGTTTCAAAAAATTATCTTCATCATTTTGATATACTGAATGTATGAGTGCTGACATAAAAAACTTAAAATTCTTTTTAGTAAATGCGTCTTCTTGAATTCTTTTTATATAACTTTCTTCGTTAATTAGAAATTCATTTAATAATTTTGCAAACTCGTGTTCCATAAATGCTCCTAGATAATATATTTCATGTAAAGTCTAACACAAAAAAGAATTTTTTTCAAGTTTTAGTCCACATTAGGTCGTATATTAACACATTAAGATTTTTTTGAAAATTTGATATGCTTATATAGGAGGCTGTATTATGATTTATGAGAATGATAATGATAGAGAAATTCTTTTAGGTAAAATGTGGCAAGCTGCAAGAAAAGCTAAAGGTTTTACTCAAGAATATGTTGCCGAAAAATTAGATCTAGGTCCACGATACCTTTCTGATCTTGAAAGAGATAAAACAATAGGTAGTATAAAAACATTAATAAATTTATGTAATATATATGAAATTACTCCAACTTATATACTGCAAGACTACTTAAACATAGATAAAGATTTAAAAATAGATTCTGAATTAATAGGATATTATTCTTTAAATAAAAGAGATAGAGATTTAATTATTAAAATGATTGAGCAAATGAATTCAAGTTATGAAAGCAAAAAAAGCGAGGAATAAAAACAAGTTTTATTCTTCGCTTTTATATTTTTAGTTTTACACTTCTAATGAACCCAAAATTAACTTAACTCCAAGTGAAAAACCTTTTATAAATTGAATTTCTGAATCAATACTTTGTAATTGCGTTTGTAATTCCATATATTTATTATATATCTCTTTGTCTTGATTATTTAAACTGCTCAATATTTTATTTGATAATTCTATACTTTCTTTCCTAATTCTTGCATATTCCTCTGATTTAATCTCATCTTGTGATGGTTTAATTTTTCCATTATATAAATCTTCTAGTATTTTCTTATATTCTTTCATATATACCTCCTAAATTATAAATTATCATACATTCAAATAGTAAAATCTCATATATAGATAATTAATAAAATAATGAAAATATAAGAAAAATAGAATTATCATATAAATTTTTATTATTTTTCGAAATCCGCAAAATTAGGACATATTGCTACTAATATTTCTTTTACAATCCTTAACTGTTTCTCATCGCACCTATCAAGAAGGTTATTAATTATCTCTCTATCCGAATATTCTTTATTTTCCTTTTCCATATATTCACCAAATAGCAAAATGTCAGAAGAAACATTCATAGCTTTACTAAATTGATATAATGTATGAATACTACAGCTCTTCTTACCACTTTCTATCCTATTTATAAAATTTTCTGTTCTATCAGATTTTTCAGCCAATTTTTCTACCGTCATCCCTAAACTATTTCTTGCATTTTTTACTCTTGCACCAAAATTTTTCCAATCATTATATTCTTTTCCATTCATAATATATTCCTCCAACACTAACAGGAATTTTAAAAACTCCTATCAGTATTATTCCATAAATGTCGCTTTTTTATTATTGTCTGTTGGTTACGAAATATTATTCCTAATAGGAATAATAGGGATAAATAAAAACACGATTGAAAAAATCGTTATAAATCACTAATTTATTCTTTCTTTTACAATTTCTAAATACTTTTTATTAATTGATTTGTAGTAATCTATATCTTGTTCTGTTATAACCTTATTTTTTACAATTCCATCTTCTTGCATAGAATCAACATATAAATTATTTAGATTATTTAAAATGCCAAATATTTTATTTTTATCTACATTATGAGCCTGTAATACAGCATAAACATAAACATTGTTAGAAAAATGATCTAATTCTTCATCTAAAATTTCAGGAAAATCTTTTTTCACATCACTTTTAATTTTGTTAATCACTTCATCTTTAAACACTGTATTTAATATCTCGCCATAAACATTCATCAGTTTTTCTTTTTCCGATTTAAAATATTCTATAGCTCTAAAGTATTCATTAATAGCTTCATCAACAGCAATATTTTTTTCATACAATATATCTTTAGGCTCATTATTTTTTATTGATAAATGTAATATGTCTCGTTTTTCAGTAATAACTCTTTTCAATTCAGCTAAACTTTTCATATATACCTCCTTTTCTTTATATTAATTTATTCATTTAATAGTTTTGAATGATTGACCTTTCAATAATAACATAAAAAAATGGTAAAATCAATACATTATAAAAGGAGCTTAATTATGAATAGTAGAAATAAATATTCTATTTTAGATGGGAAATTAAATGTAACTGGAACTAATATTAATTATTATAGATTAAAAAAGGGATTATCTGCTCAACAGTTATCTGATAAACTAATAATGCTTGGTTTAGATATACATAGGCAAGCAATTTTCTCTATAGAATCAGGAAAAAGAACAATTACTGATTATGAACTATGTGCTATAGCAGAAATTTTGGGTATTACTACAAATGATTTGTTAGAAAACTATGTTACACTTATAAAAAATGAATTAAAATAAAAAAGATTACCGTTATTTTTTTAACAGTAATCTTTTTTTATTTTTTAGGCCACTCTTTTTAATGTGTATGCCACATTAAAATCTTCATCAAAAAAATCTTTATAATTCTTTATATACTTAATATCTAAATTATAACCTAGTGGTATCAAATCTCTAAATATACGATTAATGATATAATCTAAATTTTCATCTGCTTGTGTTAATCTAATTACAAAAACAATATTTTTAATGTTTGTTTTTTCAATTTCTTTTAAAATTATATATGAATTAGAAATATTTTGAAATGCTAACATTGGAGCGTTTAAAGTTTCTTTAATTAAGTTTCCTAAAAGAAAATTGTCAGTAATTATTACACTAGTAGAATTATAGTATATATTATTTTTCATAATCCAACTTTTGGCATTTGTTCCATTAATTCTATTATTACTTGAAAACCATATGTCTTGATTATTATTAAAAGGCTTATCTAAATGAACTGATAACCCCTGAATATATCCATTCTGATCAAATACTGGTACAAAAAAGCCATTATATCTATTAAAACACCATTTAAAATCTTCTTCTTGAAAAAATCCAGGTATTCCTGCAAGATTATATTTCTTTGATAATTCTGAACCTACAAGTCTTCTTTTGATATAATTTTTAGGAATTGTCCTATATAAACCTGCATCTATTGAACTGTTTAACAAACCCAATCTTTTTAAATACTGCTTATGTTGTCCTTCTAATTTTAACATATTTAGAAAGTCTCTATAAACTGCATCTCTTAATTCAATATCAGCAAGAAGATTTATAGGGCTAATTTCAATAGGGGATCTATTTTGTGAATAACATTCTCTTTCAAGTAACTCCTTATATGCTTTTTTAGTATCTATTCCTCGAACTCTAGCATATAAACCAATAGAATATCCGACCTGCACCACAGCGAGTACAACAATATTTATTATCTCTTGTATTTAAACTCATTGTAGGCACTTTGCTTAATTTATTGTATCCGACAAAATGGACAAATTGCTCTCGTTTCAAATCCTTTTTCCTCAACTATTTCTAAGCATAGCTGGTATGCTACATTTAAAATGTCTATATGTTTTTTTACTTCTTTGTAATCTAATATATCCATATTTAACTTTCCCTTCATATTATTTTTTATTTTGCATAAATATTTATCCCTTTTCTATATTTTTAGTTTTATATTGCTTTCTTTCATCAAATACATTTTTTTATTTGCTCACTACTAAAATTATAACTTTTAAGTTTGCTATAATAATGTTTATCTTTGTTTATAACTTCTTCTATAAATTTGTTTATTTTTTTTAGTAGCTCTTTATTATGAGTTTGTTTGTATTCTTCTCGCATATCTAAATACCTTAACATATTTTGTTTTGTAACCTTTTTCACTTTTAAAACTCCTTTCTATGCTGCAAACTGTAACTTTTGTATTTCAAAGTTCTCTAATTTTTCTATAAATTCATTCGAGCATTTTTGTATCTTTCCACCTAATTCAATAACTGTTTTAGTTTCACCCTTAGCCCATTTAATAATATAATTAAAACTACAATGCGAAGTATCTAATCCAAAATAATCAGCTACAATATAGGCAACTGATTCAACAAATACTTCAGATAAATCCCTATCTTGCGAATAGTCAAAATCATCATATAAACTATGTGCTATTTCATGCAATAAAACTGCTACTTTATCATTTATAGATAAATTGTCTTTTATAGCAATTAACTTTTCTTTTTCACTATAATAACCTAATGTACCTCCCAATAACTTTTTTTCTATAACTGGGACCTTGCTAAATTTTTTTAATTTATCATAAAAATAAGCCTTATCATCACAATTTATTCTTTCAGATTGTAATGGTACAGCTTTCCCAGTAGTATGAGATATATCATAAACATACACATATTTATAAGCATTATATTTTACTGTTTCGATTTTTTCTATTTCTTCGCCATCTTCAATAACTTTTACTTTTTTATTATATTTTCTAGGAATAGGTGCTACTATCCATATTTTTTTAGCATCTTCTGTAAGTTCTCTTTTTAGTTTTAACCATGTAGCTTTACCGAGCAACTTTTGTAGCATCTGGAAATTGACTAAAAATTAGAATGAGGTTATTAAAACTATAGTCCTTAAAATTTTTTTGAAATTTTAAAAACTTCTCATAATCTCCATTATTGATAATAGTTTGTAAATTTTCAACAACTCTATCAAATATTTCCTTTGTTTTGTTTTGAGAATTATTTTTTCTGTGTTTTTTCATAAATTATGCCACCTTTCTTAATATATTTTTTTCCCATTCTCTTAAAAAGATTAGTTGGTTTTCATTAGGATCGTCATTGTGTTTTATTCTACTTTGCACAATCCTATTTTTTTTAACTTCAACTGTAACAAGTGATTCTTTAGGCTTTTTAACATCTCTCATAAAATAAATATCACAACTTCCATTAGCATATTTTTCAGCATATGTTCTGACACAGTTACTTTGTTGTTTACTTTCATCTTCTAATGATTTTAATGAAGGAGCAGGCAATATAATAAATTTGTTATTCTTATATTTATTTACCGATAGTTCTTTATTTCGTTTAATAATTGCTTTTTTAATAATAGTTTTACTTTGTATTTCAAATTGTTTTTCTAATTTATCATGTTCTTCTTTTAAGTTTGTAGGAAAAGCATATTTATTATTTTTCAGGTCTAACCCAAGCATTTTTGCAAATCTTAAATAATCTTTGTATAAATATGTCTTCACTTTTCTATGGTGCATTTTGGCATATTTTATAAAACGATTCAAACTAATATAATTTGAAATTTCTTCTAAATCACTTATACTATCACCATAGCTTACAAAATGTTGTAAATATCTAATTTTTTGAATGTCTTTTTCTCCTAACAATCTCAATAGCTTTAATTGTAAATATGTAATATTATTTTTTTTCATAAATGGGTAATAATCTTTTGAAACCCCAAAGATTTCTCGAAAACTTCCTTTGTTTCTAAACTCATCGGCCCTTAATGCTAAATTATATAACTTCATCTTTGCTAATAATTCTGTTTTACCTATATCATATTTATTTGATATAAACTTAGGCAAATCAATATATGTGCAATGTTTTGCTATATCCCATATACAAGAATATTGATATATAGTATTTTTAAGTAATTTTTTTATATTACTAGGAAATACTATTGAATAATCTATTAAAGAGTAATTTCTAGTATATTCTCTCCAATTTACTGGATAAAAATAGTTACTATCTCCATGATATATATGAATACAGCCTTGACACTTTGAGACTCTTTCGTTTACAAAAACATCTCTATGCCAATTATTATTAGGTATTTCTCTTGCAAACTCTACAACTGATGAATGATGTTCATGTAGTGCATCTATTGTTGTTTTTAATTCAAAATATCTAACTATAAAAGTATCATTTGCTTTATCTAAAATAGATAAATAATCCTTAAATTGATAATGTCGTAAATTACTTCTTTTAATTAAGTATTTGTTCTGGCAATTAGGACATTTAATCTCTTGATTAACTTTATTTTTGCTAATAAAAGTATTTTTGCAATTAGTACAATAACACTGATTTTTTTTTGATTTTATAATCAAGTTATGATATTCAGCTTGTTTATCTACGAATTTATCCCAACCCTTTGGAAGATTTGAATATTTATCTATCTGTCTTAAAATTTCTCTGTGTGCAATTTTAATGTAACCCATTATTTTGACACCTCCTGAAATAGAGTAATTTGATTATCTTCTAGTTTTTTTTCTTCAGATTTTGTTTCTTCTTTTTTAGTCTTTTTTTCATTTTCTTTTATTACTTCAGCAGGAGTAGGTGGCATTACGCGTTTTTCTTTTAATTCTAGTTCATCATTACTTTTAAGGAAATAGGTAACAGCCCATAAATAAACAACTCTATCACTTATCATTGCAACATTATCTACTTTTTGTTTTCTTGCTTTTTCATATATGAACTCATACATTTGATGTATGGATTTCTCCTTATTATTAAATTTCTCGTATAGATCTGTTCTTGTTTTTAAATAATCGAAAATAGCTGAAATATTACAATTATTCATTTCTAATACTTCATTTTCTAATCTTTCTAATCCTTCCATTTTTTTATCCTCCTAATAATTTAGTTTTTATGCAACTCCTTCAACTCTAGTGTCAATATCAGCAAGTTTTTTACCATTTCGTTTGCCTTCTTCATAGCAATAATTATCTGTTATATAAGACATTCTAGTACGATGTACTCCAGTAAAATTTATGTTGCTTAAATAATCCTTTACATTAGGATTGACAACAACTGGTGCTAATTCGCTATTCGCCTTTTGTTCTTCAAATTTTTCTGATAATCCTTTAATAAATCCAAAAGCATATTCTCGTTTATATTTATTTCTAATAGAATTATTTACTGCATAAGACTCATAATTTTCCTTGAAAAATGACTTAAAGCTATTTAAAATTGCTTGTTTTGCATATAAATACACTCTTTTTGAAATCAAGATATCTTCTTTTGCCCCAACAATAACAAGTTTTTTTCCATGATAATAAACATCACATCTAAAATTCTTTGCTATTGTTACCATTAATCTTCTTTTCCATTTGTCATTATTAGTCTCATTTTCAGCTTGTTCTTCAATAATTTTATAATCTTGTTGTTCATTTTCATTTAGAAAGTCATGTATTTCTTCTTCCGATATTTTATATTTAGCCATTAGTCTTTGTGCTGCAAGTATAGCAGCTTGTGCTTCATTTTCATTATTATTATCTTTTCCAAGCCTTAAAGCCTTTGATATTTTTTCTAATATTTGATTCATTTTTTGATTCTCCTTTCAATTTTATGAAGCTTTTTTGAACCTTTTAAAAAGTTCATTTTCATTTTTTTCTTTTTCCATATACCTTTGATAGTTTTTTAATCCATATTTATTAAGTTTCTGTTGCTTTTCTTGTTGTACTGCATTTAACACACTATCTAGCTCATTAAAATCATAAAAACGACAAATAAGGCCATCTTTTAAAATGACCTTATTTCCAACATAATCTTTTATCACATTAAATCTGTAACTATATTTTTTCTTTCCTGGATGATCTGCGATGCGAATCCCACAAGAAAGCCCATAGTCAAGTTTTAAATATATTGAACTAGTAGAATGTGAATTATAACGATGTACGATAAATCCCATATCTAATAATTTAGATACTAGGATATTAGTAACTTCATTACCTGTCATAAATTATGCAGCTTCTTCCAATACTTGTTCTGATTGTAAGTATTTTTCTTTGTCTATTTTTAGTATGATTGTTTTTAAATATGGTTTTATTGATTGTATTTTTTCTTCAGGTATATTGATTTCAGATACTCTTGCAATTTTATCTCCATATGCTGTGGGTGCAACAACTAAGTCACCAATTTCTACCTTTGTAGCTGTATAATAACTATAAGCCTTTCCACCAAATGTTTTAGGCTCAAAGTTATCTTCGTATTTAACACTTATAATATTTGTTTCCATTTTTATATTCCTCCAATCCTTAATTATAGACACTTTGTGCTTTTTCATATTTTTTATAAAGTTCATTGTAGTTTTCAATATCGTTACCAACTTCATTGTTATCAATCATCTTGTAGAATATATCTGTATCAAAAACTTTGACATTTTTAGGCTTTTTATTTGTTGTTTGTAATAGTACTAACCTATTAATGATTTCTTCCCTTAAAATAGGATTTGCTTTATTTAAAAACCATCCATAAGTAGTTATAACAGCACCGTAAATACCCGGCATAAAAAAATACATTTCAGCAGCATGTCCCGTTCTTTGGGCTTCAAGAATAATAAAATCTGCTAAATCATTCTTTTTTATTATGTAGCGATCATCTAAACTGGTTTTTACAAATAAAATTCCATCATTTTTTAAAATTTTTAATAATTCATTTTTTGTATATTTTTTATATTTTTTATTATCCATTCTTTATTCCTTTCTTTTTCTAAAATGGGAGATCATCTGAAGCTAAAGCAAAATCATCAGAGTTCTCACTATTTTCTGTTTGTATATTATTAGTATTCGCTGGAGTGCTACTATTCAAAATACTTTCATCTGGTCCTTGCTTTTTGAAACTATCTGCAAAATCTATTTCTTCAGCAATAATTTCTGTAACATAACGCTTTATTCCATTATTGTCCTCATATGTACGAGTTTGTATTCTTCCACAAACGCATATCTGTAAGCCCTGTTTTAAGTATTTTTCTGAAAATTCAGCTAGCTTTGAATATGCAACTATATTTATAAAATCAGTTTGTCTTTCTTCTCCTTGTGCTACATATTTTCTATTTACTGCAAGTGTATAATTTGCGATTTTATTTTGATTCTTTTGTGAAAATCGTATTTCTGGAGCTTTTGTAAGCCTTCCCAATAATATTACTTTATTCATAATTTTTACCTTCCTTTCTAATCATCTTGTCTCACAACAATAAATTTTAGTATTTCATCGATAATCCTATAATTACGTTCTAACTCATATACAAAAGCTGCCTCAGATTCGAAATTTATAATATAGTAAAATGCTTGTGTATGTTTTCTAATTTCGTATGCAAGCTTTTTTTCTCCCAATTCTTCCTTATTAGTAATAGTTCCATTTTTAGAGATAAGTTCTGCAATTTTAGTAATTATACTTTTTCTTTGTTCCTCTGTAATTTGATTTGATATTAAAAAAATTGTTTCATATTTGTTCATAATAATTTCCATCCTTTCTTAAATTAAATATCTTTCTTGAATTATTAGTTCTTGTCCTATATTAGGGTTTGTATCTAGTGAAAATTGAACTTTTCTAGTTTTTCTAAGCTCATTTTCAACTTCTTTTATAACTTTAAAATGTTTCAAAGTGCGAAAACCTTTTACATAAATATATTCTTGCAATTTTTTATTGGCCATTGATAAAACTTTGTTTTCGTCTTCGCTAATTGCAATAATATCTGATTCTGCAAATGGCAATTTAACATTTTTGCTTATAAGCATATATACTTTTTTGCCATAACTATTTACTGATATATTGTTAATTGATATATTTTTGTAAAAAGGTAGCTTTCTAATTTTAATTGATGGTAACTTAGACTTTTTTTCACTCTCATTATTCATAATGACAGAAGATAAAATATCTTGATTTTTCCTTAACTCATTTCTTATCTGTTCAATTCTTTTTGAATGTGCAGCAATATCAAGTTTTAAATATATTCCTTCAGCATATCTTTTGTTTTTAAAATCAAGTTTTTTTCTTCCAAGATACCACACTTTTTTGACCTTAGTGTTTTGTTCAAATAGATTCAAAATAGAGCTCTGTACAGTATTAATTCTATTTTCTTTTATGTCTGGTTTCAAAATAACCATTACTAAAAATTTGTTCATTTAAAATCATCCTTTCTATTTATGCTGCTATATTAAATATTTCTCTTTTATTTCTTTCAGCATTTCTTTGTTTCATAATTCTTTGATTTGAATAGTATTCCTCCAAGTATTCTTCTTTGTAATGTTCTATCTTTTTGTGATGTTTTCTTAGCTTAAACATACAAGTAAATTTTCTAATGTCTTTTTTCTTCATTGAAACTCTGCGATTATTTTTTATAGAAATAATTAAGAATGTTCCAAGTAAAATATTTCCTCCTAATAATCTGTTAAATTCATCTATTGGAGCATTTTTATTTGCTATAAGTAATGTGTTTTCATTTAATTTTACTTTGTATAGTTCTTCTCCTATAAAAGCTTTTATATATTTTATACTTGCAGGAATTCTGACAGTTTGTACTTCCTTTCCTGGCATAACTAATAAACTTTTAATTTTCATATGTATTTTCCTTTCTTTTTTAATTTTAAATAGAGAAAAGACAGAATATATCTGCCTTTTTCCATTATGCAGCTTGTGGTAATTCAGCTACAATTTTTGTGTTATTTTTGCGTAATGTATTAATTGTTTTAAATCCTTTTATTATTGGTTTTATAATTGTTACCATATCACTATTTGCATCAGCAATTTTAAGCAAATTACCTTTTTCTACTTTTGCTATAATAACTTGTGTATCCTTTGAATATTCTTTTATAAAATCATAATCTGCACAACTCTCATAGTCATCAATAAAAATAGGAAAATTAGCTCCTGTAATTTTGTTAAACATATTAGCCAATTCCAAAGCTGTAGCAATAGTTTCAGAACGAGATAAATCATAAATCGGAGTGTCTTTATAGGTAATTATAAAATCCTCTTTGATTTCTCCAGTAGTTTTTAATACCGAATAGAATTTTATATTAACATCTGTTAGATATTCCTTTGCTAATTTCATTTTCTCTTCAATATAACCAATATATAGTTTTTGAGCTACTTTTTTTGTATCGTTTAGATTGTTAATGAGCTTTTCTTTTTCTTCAATCTCACTATTAAATCTCTCAATATCCTTCATTGCTGAATTTATATTCTTTTCTTTAATAGCAATTTCATTATTAAATCTTTGAATTTCTTGCTTCTCCTCTTCTAGTAACTTTATATGCTCTTCTACGATTCTAATTCGTTTTTGTTTTTCTATAGTAGGATTTCCTTCTATTGCATGATATTTACATCTCTCAATGGTGTGCTTTGATTTCAAATCTTTAATTTGAGTTTCTAACATATTTCTTTTATCAAATTTTGAAACTAAGTCATTGTACATGTTTTGAATTGTAGCAAGTTTACTTTCATCTTGAATTTTCTGTTTACAAGTTGGACAAGTACAATCAGTTCCATTTTTAATATTCAAATATGTTTTCTTACCTGTTTTCATTTCCTGTTCAAGCTCATTATATTCTGTTTCTTTAGTTAAAATTTCCTTTTCTAAACTTTCTACAACTTTCTTTTGATTTTCTTTATCTACTAACTTATCATTAGTATTTAAAAAAGCTAATTCTTGTTGTTCCAAAGATAGTTCCTCATCTTTTTCAAATATTTTATATTCATGAAGTTTCTCTTTTGCAATATCTTGTGCATATTCAATTTTCCCATTTAAGGTAGAAATCTGAGTATTAACTCGTTTTATATCAGAGTTTAATTCTGTAATATAGAAAGGTATGTCCGTAGGCATACCTTCTAAAAGTAATTGTTCCTTTTTAGATAAATTGTTAAATGCAATATCCATACAAATATTAAACATATTTAAGTTTATAAATTCAATTTGTTCTTCTTCTGTTAAATTTTCAAATTTTTTTTGTTTATTTGTATAATATTTTTTTATTAATATATCCTTAGTATTTGCATCTAATCTATCAAAAATTTCTTTTGGTTTAATACTAGACAAATATTTATCTACCATTTCCTTTTGCTCCGCTGGCCTTTTATTCAGAAAATATAAAGGATTTATAATTGATAAAAATAATTTTTTATCGCTATAAAAACTTATAAGATCTGCTTGATTAACACTTTTACCATCTAATGCAATAAAATTACCTTTAGTAGAATATTTATTTTTACCACGAATTAAAATATGATTTTGTCCATTATTATCGGTAAAATGTAATTCCGAATATGAGCTATCGCAATATTTATTAATCAAACAGGATTTTTCATCTCCAGATAAATTTGTGCCAAGAATTGTATTTACAATGGAATAAAGTATATTACTTTTGCCTGACCTATTTTTCCCTGTAATACTTGTTGTATCATATAAATCCGTTTCAAAGATTTCTTTAAATTTTCTAAATCCTTTGGTTTTCACATAATTAACCTTCATAATTATCTGCTCCTTTTCTTTTTTCTTAAATATAGCTTTCGTATATGTTCTGGTAAAACCCAGTCAGTTGTGCCATCTTTAAATCTTACATGATAATCTTTATAGAAAGGATCACGCTCGATAACAATAGCTGATATGTTACGATAAAATTTATTATCGTTTTCACCAGGACCATACACCATAACCTTTTGTCCATTTTTAAATTCATTGTGCATTTTGAATACTCTCCTTATTAAATTTTTATGTTTTCAATCTTGACTTTTTATTTTCTTTATATGTATAATATAGAAAATTATTTAGAAATGACATTTCTAAATATGAATTAATGTAGTAGTATAAGCAATTTTCCCAAAGACCTTATGCTGCTACTTTTTTTAACATTTTTTCGACAAGTTCGAATTTAATTGCAAATAACTGTCCTTTGACATCTGATAACTCAAGTCTTACAACCGTTCCTAAATCACATTGTTCAAGTTCTATTGCATCTTCTGGGCGAACAGCTACATCATAAATTTTGTCTTGCATATCAACAAATTTTGCAATTAAATAACTTCTACCTGCAATTTCTTTGCTGTATGTTTCAAGTAATTGATAGCAATCTTTAAAAGGATCTTCTACATTGCTATTTTCTTGTTTTTTAGTCTCCTTTTTTTCTGCATTCTTTTTTGATTTTACAGTTTTCGTAGTATTTTTCTTTGTTTCTTCTATAGTAGTAGTTTTTGTATCTTTTTCTACTTCTTTTGTAGATGTTACTACTTCATTATTCACATTTTGTTCATTATATGTGGATAGTTCCTTTGGCTTTTCTATTGTTTCTGGAATTTGTTTTATAGATTCAACATTTTCTTTTTTCAAAATATCTAAGACATAATTATTGAAAGTTTGACCTAAACTATTAGATTGTTCAATTTGTTTTAAGAATATAATATGACGACCTTTAATTGTCTTTCCTTGTGCTTTTTGTAATTTTATATAGTCATCTAGCTTATTTATTGATGTTTGGCCTGTTATTTTCATTAAAAATATACGATCAGTACTAACATCCGGTATTAAGAACTTAAGCCAACCTATTCTATTACAAGCACATTTTCCATATTCATTTTTTTGTCTGTGTTGACAATTATATGTATCACAATTTATCTGTTGCCATCCATTTTTAACTCTTTGAGTCGCTTGATTAGAACCTTCTGGACTGCGACACACTTCGCCACTTTGATTATATCTAACATATTTTTTAGATAATGGCTCTTCATCAAAGAATTCTATTTCAATACTTTGTTTACCTTTGAATAGTTTATTAAATTTATCTAAATATGATTTCATATACTCGTCATCAGATTTCGCTATAAAATAGCCATACTCGATTACTTTATTTTTGATTTTTTCTCCGTGTTGAATTCTACCGGATAATTGGTAAATTTACTAATTTTGTTTGTTGCATTTTTAATACCTTCCTTTCTTATGCAGCAACTAATTCTTGCATACAATATTGATTAGCACTTATCCTGGTTAAATCTATTGTATAAATAGGATAGATGCTTGAATTTACTACACATATACCGGTTTGCTCTTTTAAGATTCCTAAATCTATTAATTGAGGTATCATTGTAGGTTTAAATTTGCAATCTACAACGATTTCATTTTCTTTTAATACTTGCTTTTGGGGGTCTAGTGTAATATCTGCAAAATGTGCTGTTTCATTTGTTTTTGGATCAATTCCAAATAGACTTAGTTGTAAATTTCCATTTTTGTAATATGAACTATGGATAAAACAATTTTCAAATACCATTTCGTATAGTTCAAAATTAAAACCACTTTCCATAACTAAAATCTCCTTCCATTATTTTTGTGTAAAAGATTTTTTGATTAAATCCTCCTTTCCTTAAATTTGGGACAAAAAAAGAGAAAGTACTTAAGTTATGGGGGAATAACTTAAAATTACTTTCTTTTATTTTAGAGCATAACAAATATTCTATATATTTATTGAATGCTAAATCCCATCTTTTGCTACATAAAAGATATGTAGAACTACTTACTACTAACTATAATTTAGTAGTTATGCTTCAGAATTAAATTCTGAAGATAGTTATAGAACCTGTCTATAACATAATCTTTATACACAATTATATTGTATAGAGTTTTTTAATAAATTTCAATAAGCATGCCTCAAAAAATTTTTTCATTGATATACGGAGCTTTTTTGACATTTTTAGTAGGGAATTTAAAATTATTTTTTTGAATTCTTTTGCGTGTTTACAGTATCAAGGAAATGCGAGACACAAAAAAATTTTATTTCAACATTCTAATTTTTCGACATTTTATATACAATAAAGCAAATGGAAGGAGGAATATATTAAAATGGAAAATTATTATTTTACATTCTGGATTGCAAAATATGGAAAGAAGGAATTTACAGAACTTATAAATAAAGTGGCAGGAAATGCTACAATACCAAAAGAATTAAAAGGTAAAGTTGATAAAGATGAATACCTATTCCACTACTTTTGGGTAGTTTATTGTATTATTTCATTAAAACATTTCGGATTAAATTTAAAACAAATATCGTTTATGCTTGAACTATGTTTATCAACAGGAACAAGCAAACTATTTCCACCAGCTGAAGTATTAGAGGTTCAAAAAGATATAATTCCAGACATAGTAAAATACATTGAAAAAGATTTATCAAATAAAGTAGGAGAGTGATTTTTATGGAGAACCCAAATTTAATTGATTACTTATACGACAAGAAGGTAGAAGATATGTTATTTACATTAAAAGACAAAGAGTTTGATGAACTACAAAAGAAAATAACAACAGCAGATAAAGAAATTAATAAATTTATTGAACAGAGAGTACATCCTAAAAGTAGAAAGTTATTAAGGACTCTATTTGTTAATTATAGTAATGCAGTATTTATAAGTACAGCAAGAGAAAATCAATTATACTATAGATATGGTGTAGAAGATGGTACAAAATTTCTAATTGCATCTTTATATGGTAAATAGTAAATGCTCTATATGTAATGTATAGAGCAAAAATTTAAAGCAAAGAAAATGTAACATAACTACACTTACGATACATTTTTTGTTTTTTTTCGCAAAATATGACAAAAAAATGTAACATAATTGAGTAAAATAGTATATAAAAAATGTAACATAATTGAAAGAGGTGATTTTAGTGGAAGAGGCATTTTTAAAATTCATGAAAGATAATAGATTAGCAGATAATACTTGTAATAGTTATATAAGTGATTTAAAAAAATTTAAAGAATATTATTTTGATTCTTATGGTGAAGATTTGCAAATTCTAATACATGCCGATATTATAACATATCGTACCTATCTGCAAAAACACAATAACACATATAAAACTATAAATAGAAAACTTGCGGCATTAAAACAATATAACTTATTTTTAATAGACCAGAAAAAACAAGATACACTTGCAATACAAGATAAGGATTATTACAAAATACAGCAATCAATAATTCCAAAAAAGATTCCTTCTCAACAAGAAATAAATAAATTAAAACATTTTGCAAGTAGAGATGAAAAAAAACCTAAAAGAGATTATTGTTTTATATCAATTTTTATATATGGTGGATTAAGAGAATCTGAAATAGTAACAATAAGATTAATAGATATAAAATTGGAAGATAGATTTATTAATATAATTGGTAAAGGTAATAAGTTCAGACAAATAGTTATTAACTCAATTATGTATGATGCAATTAGTGAATATTTAGATGAAAGAAAAGAAATACAAACTAATAATCCATATCTCTTTATAGGACAAAAAAATAAAAATAATACTAAACCCCTAAACAGAAACTTTTGTAATAGATTACTTAATAAATATAAAGATATATGTAATATTAAGGATCTACATCCTCATATGTTACGTGCATACTTCTGTACAAATGCACTTCATAATGCTGGATATAGTATAGACCAAGTTGCAAATCAAGCAGGACATTACAGTTTAAATACTACAAAAGGTTATCTATCAACAGATCAAGAAAGTATTATTTCTCTTGCTGATAAACTTTAACAAAATATACCTTATAATAAATATTATATTATGGTATATTATATATAAATTATTGGAGTGTGATATTTATGTATTTGGATATAGAATTTTCCAAACTTTTTAAAAATAAACACGGAGTAACAATATATAATAATATAATTTCAGAAATAAAAAAAGAAAGATCTGAAAGTTGTGATAATAACTATATTGAAGCTATTTTTAGAGTTGCATTTTTTGGTTGTTTTGGGCTTGATGAAAATGCTCTAAATAATATGCTTAAAGATATAAATTATAAAGAAGATCTTGCATATATAAATAAAATTCATAAGAACTCTATTAGAAATATTAGAAATTATATAATAGAAGCAAATAAATATTGACATTATTATATTCTTTTGGTAAATTAATATAAAATGCAAAATATGTCGAAGTATGGCAGGTGGAGGTGAATAAAGAATGAATAAAGCTGATTTAATTGATGCTATAGCAAAGGATACAGGTCTTACAAAAAAAGATTCTGAAAAAGCACTAAATTCTGTTATCGAAAATATATCTAATGCACTTGCAAAAAAAGATAAAGTTCAATTAATTGGATTCGGTACTTTTGAAACAAGAAAAAGAGCAGCTAGAACAGGAAGAAATCCACAAACAGGAAAAGAATTAAAAATTGCTGCTTCAACAGTTCCTGCTTTCAAAGCTGGTAAAGCACTTAAGGATAAAGTTAATAAATAAAAACTTATCTACTTTAAAAAGGTAACATTATCGTTACCTTTTATTTTTTTGTCTTTTTATCGGTGTAATATTTTATGCTCGTTAAACATTTAAAATACATTTGTAATTCATCAACATTTGCTCTGTCTATAAGAGTATATAAATTTTCTACAACTTTTAATTTTCCATTATCCTTTTTCCCATACAATAAATAATCTGTATCAGTTCCTGTAGCTGTTGCAATTTTATCTAAGGTAGGTAGACTAAATATAAATTCACCACGTTCAAGTTGCGATAAATGTCTATAATCAAGATCACATCTTTTAGCAAATGCTTTTCTTGATTCCTCGAAGATATCTTCTCTTACTTTTCTTATTCTTTCACCAATTAATACCTTATCTAAGGCCATTTTTAATCGACCTCCCTCCTAGAATGTAGTTTGTATATGTATATTTTATATACTTTCATAAAAATATCATAGACTTTTGATATGTAATAATTTGTTCTTTGTCAAAGTATATCTATTTTTGTCGAATAAGTTGTCTGTTGCCTTTGGAAAATCTATCACTTTAAGACTGTTAGTATTTCGACAAAACACAACCAAAATTTGACATTTTTTGCATCCTAAACATTATATAATATTCGCAGGGCTTAATAGACCGATTGTTAAGTAGAACACTCTAGCAAAAGATTGCAAGATGTACTTAAGACAAGTTTTCTTATTAATCGGCTATTTAGACCTTTTTTTCATATATAAAATTTTAGGAGCTAATTTTGAAGGAAGGAGGATTTTATTTTCTTTTTAGTGTTCCACTTAAATACGGAACATTAGGCCCAAATTTTTAATTTGGGAGGAACACTTATGGAAAATAAAAATGTCTATAAGGAAGAAAGGTTTGATAGTTTCCTGAACAAAACTATAATTTTGTCATCAAAGTACTATTTTAAAAAAAATATGAATATTGCAAATAAAGAAAATACTATTGTAGATAATGAGGATTTTTCTCGTTTTCTACAGGGCTTTATTGGGCTTGATAGTTCTCTTGTTGATATTAATGATATTGAGCTTGGTATTGAATTAAATAGTGCGTTAAACTGTCTGTCAGATATTGAACAGGCAGTTATTTTTTTACTATTTAAAAAAGAATTATCACAAGCTGAAGCTGCTGAAATATTAGAAATATATTCAAAAACAGTTAGCAAGATAAAGATTAGAGCTATTGAAAAAATGAGAAAATATATGAAAGGAGATTGTGAAAATGAAAAATAAAACTATATATGAATTAGGTATATTGGCACAAAAAGGTGATGAAATGGCTATGTTAGAAATTATTGAAAGGAAAAAGAAAATGCTGAAAAAGTACAGTTTTGGTGATGAAGATAGATACCAATACATAATACTTAAACTTATTGAAGGAATAAAAAATTACAAATTTTAAAAATTTTTTTAAAATTATGAGAGAATTTTCCCAAGATACTTAATGTAAATATATTGAAGGGCAAATTTTAAAGGAAGCACTATATTATAAAGACAGGTAGGACAAGTTTATGCTCTTACCTGTCTTTTTCTAAATTTTAGAAAGGAGATTGAAGTATGTTTTTAAGATTTGTAATGTTAGGAATAGCATTTGTTGTAATTTTATTTACTGTTGACATCCTTTTACCTAAACTAAGATTAAAATATAGATTACACAAAGAACATAAGGAAAGAAAAAAAAGACAAGAAGCATTTAGAAAAAAGATGAAAGAATTAGAGATTAAATAAATTTCTAATAGTTCTGTCATACCTAAAAAGCGTCGACAAAAAATTAACCAAATCTAAAAGTGAGGTTACAACATGATAAAAGAAAATATAATTTCTAACTATTATATTAAACATCAAAAAGTAAAGGAAATATCTGAAGAACTAGGTGTATCAACAGCATATATAACTAAAATTATAAAACAGGATACCAGATATTCTAATGAAAAACAATATAGAAAAGAACGCTCTAAAAGTAAAAGAAAAATAGATCAAAATAAATTTATAAAACATAAAAGAGAAAAACAAAGAATAGAGGATAATTATTCTGCCTTGCAAGCACAACATGCTCAAGCATCCAGAGAATTATCAAAATCAAAACATTTATCAAATGAAAATTATAGAAAATGGAATAGTAGTGCATATACTTATAACCCTTCAAAAAGGCGATTTGAGTTTGACAAAAATCTTGGTCGTTCCGCAGATGTGCCAAAGTATATAAATGATAGGAGGTAATTTTCATTGAAAGACAAATTATTAAAAATAATAAAATTAGCAGATGAATTAAACGAAAAACAAGATAAAGTATATGCAGAAATAGAATATGTTGCAAATGATAGCAAAAAACTAGTTATTTCAATAAGGTCAAAAAAGGATTTTTCATATATAGAAAAATGTGAAGTACAATTAAATGCTTTTTCTATGATTGAATGGGATAATGTTATAACACTTTTTGAAACTTTTGTCGGAGGTGTTGTAAATGAATAAGAAGGAAGCTGTTGCTTATGCACAAATTACCCTTGATTTTATGCAGAGTTCAAAATACATAGGAGAAATAACCCCAGATACTCTTGGTATTGAAATGAGACAAGCATTTAAGTTATATCCTAGAAATATTGTTTTAAATATTGCTGAATCACAATCTTTTGCTAGAAAAAACTTACTAAATGCTAAAATTGGAAGTGATAATAGTGAATGAACAAAATAAGTTTTATTATGAAGATATGTTTAAAGAATATGCAGATATAGTTAATCCTTCTGAATTACAAGAAATGCTTGGAATTGGAAGGAATAAAGCATATAAGTTATTAAAAACTTCGCAAATTTATAACAAAAGAATAGGAAACAACTATTATATCCCTAAATATAGCGTCATTGAGTACATTCTAAAAAAATAATATTTGAGCGCTGACTTTTCTACTTATCTATGCTATTATAAATAACATGATTAGTAGGCAGGTCAGTCATTTTTTATAGGAAAGGAGAAAGAATGACGGATTATGAACGAAATAAAATGGAGGTCAATGTAACAGTAAGCCTTCAAGAGAAAGGAGGAATTTATCAAGCAGTTCTTAGTTATAAAGATGAGAATGATAAATGGAAAACAAGTTGGAGGAGCACTGGAATCAGAGTTAAACCTGGAAATAAAAAATTAGCAAAAACAAGAGCTGAAGAAATAAAATCTACCTTCATAGAAAAAATTTTTAAGGAAAGAAAACCTATACGAAAAGGCATTGAAAATCAATTAGACATGGAATTTGTTGATTTTATGTATTTACGATTAGAAGAGGTTAATGTAAAAAGAAAATATGAATATTCAACTTATTCTGCTTATAAAACAAATATAGCTCTTCATATGACAAATTATTTTGGATCTTCTAAAAGAAAAGATTTAAAGCCTAAAAATCCCGAAGGTAAAATATATATAGTAGAAGATATCTCTTCAGATGTCATAGATAGTTTCTTTACTTATTTATCTATTGAATGCAATTTAAAAAATACTTCAATTAAGCATTTAAGAAATCAAATAAGTACAGCTTTTGAAATATTAGATAAAAAAGACATAAAAAGGAAGCCAACTATTGGAATTGAACATCTAAAGGATGAAATTTATATTTCACAAACATATTCTATGAAAGAGTTAAATCATTTATTAGAAATTGTTAAAGGTAAAACTATAGAAATTCCTGTTTTACTTGCAGCATATTACGGATTAAGGCGTAGTGAAGTTATTGGTTTGAGATGGAGTGCTATAAACTTTGAAGAGGATACAATAACTATAAATCATACTGTTGTAAAAACTTCAGGTCGTGTTAGTGCAAACATTGATAGCAAAATTGTTGCCAAGAACAGAACTAAGACACCATTAAGTAATAGAACATTGCCTTTATATCCTGAAATCAAAAATATACTACTTGAAAAGAAAGAAAGAATTGAACTAAATAAACAAATTTTCAAAAATTGTTACAATTATACCTATGAAAATTATGTTTGTGTTTGGGATAACGGTGATATTATTGATCCAGATTATATTACACACAAATTCAAAAAAATAATTAGGAAAAACAAATTAAGAGAAATTAGATATCACGATTTAAGACATACTATTGCAACTGAATTAAATGCAAATGGTGTTGATATCAAAGCTATTGCTGAATTTCTAGGTCATTGTAATTTATCTACAACTAGAAGATATGCTCATCCTGATGAAAGGATTAAAAGAGATGTTGCTAAAAAGTATTCGGATCTTATACATAATGCACAAGAACAAGATAAAGATAAAAACAAAAATATATCTAAAAGGTATGTCATAATAAGAAAACCCAAAAGTGTTAGTGCATAATAAAAAAAGTATATATGGAAATTTTACCCATATATACTTTTAACCACCGTAATTAGATGATTGTAAATAGTGCAATGGTGATCCAGGTGGGATTCGAACCCACGACTTCTTCCTTAGGAGGGAAGCACTCTATCCATCTGAGCTACTGAATCATTTTCAACTTAATTATAAACTATTTTTTAGATAATTTTTTAGATATTATCTTATTAACACTCAAACCTATTGATATTGCTAGGATACAAATAAAAGGTCTGACGCTTAGGAGGCGAGCGCTCTATCCAACTGAGCTATAGACACATTTTTGATAACGTTTATATCATACAATATTTTTTTATTTTTAGCAAGTGTTTTCAAAACTATGATTTTATGGTATATTTATATAGAGGTATTTTATGGAATTAAAAGAAAATGAAAGAATTGATGATTTAGAGTTAAATAATTTAAAAATAATACAAAATAAAAATGGCTTTTGCTTTGGTATGGACAGTGTATTACTTTCTGACTTTGCCAAAAATATTAAACCTAATACTAAAGTTATTGATTTAGGCACTGGTACTGGTATTTTGCCTATATTACTTTCGGCAAAAACTAAAGCTTCAAAAATTGTAGGAATAGAAATTCAAGAAGATGTTGCTAATATGGCTAATAGAAGTGTTGAATTAAATAATTTGCAAAATAGATTAGAAATTATTTGTGAAAATATTAAGAATTTAAAAAACGTTTACGAAACCAATTCTTTTGATGCTATTGTAACAAACCCTCCTTATAAAACTAAAGGCACAGGAGGAATTAATGAATTAAAATCAAAACTTATTTCTCGTCATGAAATAACCGCTGATTTAGAAGATTTCATTTCAATATCTAGTTATTTATTAAAAGATCAGTCTAATATATACATGGTTCACAGACCTGAAAGGTTAGTTGATATTTTATCTATTTTTAGAAAATATAAATTAGAACCTAAAGAATTAAAATTAGTACAACCAAACTGTGGCAAAGCTCCAAATCTAGTTTTGATTAAAGCAACTAAAAATGCAAAACCATTTTTAAAAATTGATAAACCCTTATATATTTATAAATCTGATGGAACTTATACCGAGGAGTTGTTAAAAATATATAATAAAATATAGGAGGAATACATGGCTGGTAGAATTTATTTGGTGGCTACACCTATTGGAAATTTGAGTGATATGACATTTCGTGCAATAGATACACTAAAAAACGTTGATTTAATTGCAGCTGAAGATACAAGACAGACATTAAAACTGTTAAATCATTTTGAAATTAGTAAACCAATGATTAGCTATCATAGGCATAATGAAGATATAAAATCCGAATGTTTAATTGAAAAGGTATTAGCTGGAAAAAATATAGCTATAGTAACAGATGCAGGTACACCTGGTATTTCTGATCCAGGTGAAGAAATTGTTAAAGAAGCAATTAAAAATAATATTGATATTATTCCAATACCTGGTGCATGCGCTTTTGTTAATAGTTTAATTGTTTCTGGAATTTCTACAACCGAATTTTCTTTTTATGGCTTTTTGCCCTTAAACAAAAAAAATCGTAAAGAAAAATTGCTGCAAATTATGAAAGAACAAAAAACTGTTATTTTGTATGAGGCTCCACACAAATTGTTAAAAACATTAGAAGATATTTTAGAAAACATTGGAGATGTTCAAGGATGCTTAGTAAGAGAACTTACAAAAATTCATGAACAAAAAATATATGGAACAATTTCAGAACTAATTAATTTATCTCCTGAGCCTAAAGGTGAATATGTAATTGTTTTGGATTTAAATACAAATGAAAATTCTGAAGATGTTGATTTTTCTAAAATGAGTTTAGAAGAACATTATAATTTCTATGAAAAATTAGGATTAGATAAAAAGAAAATTATAAAACAAATTGCTAAAGACAGAAATGTTAATAAAAATGAAATTTATCAAAGTTTTATACAAAAAAAATAGTGTAATTAATTTACACTATTTTTTCAGACTGTTGACAAAGTATATAAAAATATTTTGTTCAACAGTCTTTTTTGAA
>ERZ825384.65-NODE-65-length-129934-cov-26.862295_pt1 | contig 129934 bp, 129 predicted proteins | sample MGYA00519931_ERZ825384 | MGnify/ENA primary metagenome ERZ825384 (study PRJEB31778, sample SAMEA3449200) | human gut metagenome | biome: human gut; feature: human-associated habitat; material: faeces | place: United Kingdom | collected 2010/2012 ...
TTTATGTTTTATATCATAAGAAGTTTAAAGTTTACACAAACTTTTCGATACTCTCATTTACTATGGTCTCAAAGTTCCCACTTATACTTTTTATTGTTTTTCTTTATTCCTATTTATTAATTCTTCTACAGCTTTATAAACTCCTGTGTATGGATTACAAGTTTCGCTGTCTAATGCTTGTCCTTCTTTTAATTGATATTGTTCTAATCTTTTAGCATTTTCAATAGCTTGTCCTGTTAAATCTTTAACAGTTAAATATGTATTATTGATCTTTGAATAATTTGGTATTTTTCTTGCCAATTCCTCCTGCAAAGCCTTATTTGAAACAAATACTTTTGTGGTAAATCCGAAGTGTAGCAAAAACCATAATTCGAATGTAGGAGTTGAAGTTATTATTTCAACCCCATTCTCTGCTGCTAAACTTTTTGCTTCTTCTATTCGTTGTTTCTTATTTTGTCCTACATCCGTATCAAATACCGCATAAACTTTATCATTTTCTTCTAATTCAATTTCATTGCTCTTGATAAAATTTATTAAATCTTGCACAATTCCTATAGGGTCTGTGCTATTTCCTTTAGAAAATTTAATAATACATTGTCGACTATTGAAATTATTAAAATATATTTTTTCAGTTTTATTTTTTCCTTCACATCCAATTATAACAAATGGATTTCTTTTTCTTTTCTCAGTATTTCTTCTTCTTTGTTCAAATCTTCTCATTCCTGCCATAAGCTATCACCTGTGGCTACAAAAGGGATTGCTCCATATCTTCCATTTAAATATCCTTTCTGAATATTTTCTGTTTTTCTTACTGAAAAATCATCTAATGGATATAATTCAGTAGCACCTTTCTTTGGATCTTTTTCTGCAAACCATATCTGATCTCTTCTAAATAGATCTAATGATAATAAGTTTGTATCATGTGTATTAAATATTAACTGAGCATTTCCTTTATTTATTTCTGAATTATGGAAAAATTTGATTATCATTTCTACTAAACTTGGATGTAAACTTCTTTCTATTTCATCAATTCCAAATATCTTGCCTCTCTCAAATACATTTTTTAACAATGGAGCCATTGCAAATATTATTTTAGTTCCAGAAGATTCATTTGCTAAATCTAAGTTGTATACTTTTGTTTCCCCGTTTTCACTTGTAATTTCATGAGACATAGTTATACTTTTTATTATGGTTGTTTTTGGTGTAATTACATGTGGTGGAACATTCATGCTTCTTAATTGCATTATCATATTTGCATCCATTTCAGCTTCTTCTATTTCTATATTATAGTCTTTAATAACAATATCTGCTTCTTCCAACAATTTTAATGTGAATTTTTTTAGGCTTTCATTTTCATCATCATTATTATAAGCTTCTATTGAAAATGGATTAAGTTCATTACCTCCTATATAAGTATCAATCATTTCTGCAAACCATAAATATGGTGCTCTTGTTTTATCATAATTCCATGTTGTTGCAGTTGCTAGGAATAATTTGTTTTCTAGGTTTTGACTTTTAATTGAATTTAATTTTCCTTCATCAGACTGTAAGAATTTATATTCTTCACCTGTTCTTTCAAATATTCTGGTCGCTTTTGCTGAAAAATACTGATATAAATACTCTTCATGTATTTTATTTTTATCTGCTTTAAAACCATATACATATTTACTATTATTTGTATAAAAAATAAATTCAAATTCGCATGGTTCCACTTTTGTTTTATCATCAAATGCAAATGGTTCCATCTGCATTAATTTTTCCCCAGGTTGTCTATTGTTTGATAATCTAACCATCATTATTGCAGCAGAAAATGCACTTATCAAATTAGTTTTTCCTGATGCATTTGCTCCATATAAAGCTGTAGTTTTTAATATTCTTTCATTGGTTTCATTGAGCGTAACTATATTCTCAATATTTTCATCACCAGTTCCTGCTTCCATACTAAAAACCTGTTCTTCTTTAAATGATTTGTAATTTTTAACACTAAATTGAATTAACATTTCTCTCACCTCTCTTTATATATTATACTCTATTTTTCAAAAAATGCAAGTGATTTCAATATTATTTTTATCTTTTTTGTATTTTTTATGCAAATGTTTTAAAAATAATATTGATTTTCTATGTTTTATCTGTTATAATTAGCTTATCATCAAATTTTTAGAATAAAGTCAAATGGAGGAAGGATTTTAATCCTAGAAAGGCGGTGATATTTATGGCAGGATGTAAAAAGACATCTGCAGGAATTGCTTCTAAAGCTTCAGAAGTTTTAAGAGATGGTAGATCTTCAGCAAGAACAAAATCTATTGCTGGTTCTGCACTTTCACAGAGGCAACCAAAACATTCACATAAGAAAAAATAATTAAATTGGAAGAGCAGACTCATTAATGGTCTGCTCCATATCATCTGCTTTTTTGTGTCTACTTTTTGTTGACAACTTCACTCTTTAAGCTCTGTCTATTTTACTTGTTTTTTTCTACTACCAATTACCTTATCTATTGCCTCATTATTCTCTTCTGCTATTTTATACATTTCTTCAACAATTTTGTTCAAATTTTCAATAATACTTTTTGAATCATTCATTCTATAACTCTCTGTTTTAAATGTACGATGTTTGATTTCTGGAAATATATTTCTCGTTTTTCCTTCATTATGTATCGCAAAAATTATTTTAACATTATTTCCAATTATTCCATCTTCGTTCCACAAAATCTCATAATGTATACCACTATACTGTTCATTTGTCCAGCTCTTCTTCCAAATTTGAATACATTTCCATTTGTTATTAGTATATACCTCAAAATTTTCGCCAAATTTACGTTTAACTATTTCTTCCAGCTTTTCTGCTATTACTTCAGATTGCTTTTTATAATTTGAAATCATTGTATCTATTATTTTTTGATTATCAATATATACTTCCACATCTTCTGTTATTTCTAATTGTGCCTCATTCATTAAATATCCCTCCACATGTTTAATAAAATCTTCTATAAAGCAATAGTTTTCTTGTTCTTTTAAATCATATTTTGTAACGTTTTTCAGTATTTCTACTATTTGGCTATATGTAACATGTGCAAATTTTTCATTTACCATTATAGTAGGATTATATTTAGGTTTAATACAAATATACTTTATAGGTTTTATATTTCTTTCTAAATCTTTTTCATACTTAACTGATTGAATGTCATTTTCCATAGAATTTATCTTGTTTTCTATTACTATTACAAAAGTTGAAAATTCAATCTTAATATCTATCCTACTTCTCTCTGAAATAGCCTCTTCCAGTTCTATGTTTTCAAAATATGTGTTTTCATTTTCTAATAATTCACAAAAATTCTTCTCATCCTCTGGAATTTTAGAAACATTTAGCAATTCTTTTATGATCTTTGTTGTAGTATTTTGCGGGTTTAATAGAAATGCTAAACATCTTGAAATTGTTACCTCATCAAACTTTTTATTGATAATACTTAAAAATGTATTTGGCATCTTTTTTATTCTAATTCTTTTAAGTTTTCTATCTATTTTTTCAAGTTCAGCTTTCATCTTTTTCCTTCCTTTTTTATGCTCCTATCTTTTCATCTCATATTCTATCATAATTTTCTAGTTTGTTCCACTTATTTTGTTAAAATTTTTATGATATAATATATCAAAATAATTTTTAACAAAATCTTATGCAAGGAGGTAATACAGTGAAAATAATAGAATATGAAGATAGATATGCTGAAGAAATATCAAAAATTATTATACAAAACCTATTAGAAGTAAACTCAAAAGATTACGGCATTGAATTTGTTCAAAACTTTTCTAAAGAATTTACACCTGAAAAAATTCGAAAAGTTCTTCCTGAAAGAACAAAAGCCTTTGTAGCTTTAGAAAATCACAAAGTTGTTGGTACAGCTAGCATTGATAAATCATGGTATAACGATAATGGAGAGTATTGGATACTGGCTGTATTTGTTGACACAGCTCACCACAAGCAAGGTATAGGTAAAATGTTAATTAATGAAATTGAAAAATTTGCTTTAACCATTCCTGCAAAAAAACTGGTAATTCCCGCCTCTATTACTGGATGTGAGTTTTATCACAAACTAGGATATGAGTATGCTAATAACAAAAAGGAATTAAATGAAGAACAAATGTATATAATGGAAAAATATTTATAGCAGATAAAAAGTAGATGAATTAATATTCTCATCTACTTTTTATTATAAATTTAATATTCTACTATAACTCAATTTCTCTTTCCGCAATTTTTCTCGCAAAATACCTATCATGTGAAACAAATAATATAGTTCCTGAATACGCCTTTAAGTTATCTTCAAGTATTTCTCTTGTTGAAATATCCAAATGATTAGTTGGCTCATCCAGTATTAAAAAATTGGTTTGCTTAATTACTAGTTCAGCAATTAAAAGTCTTACTCTTTCTCCTCCAGATAATTCTTTCATCCTTTTAAAAACATTTTCCCCGTAAAACATATATCTAGCTAAAATTGTTCTTGCCTGTGTTTCACTGCCACCAAAATTTTTCAAGAAGTACTCTAATATTGTATCAGATTCATTTTGAAACTTTATTTCCTGAGGAATATATCCAATTTTTACTGATGGATTTATTTTTATTTCTCCACTAAAATCATTATCCTTGCCCAAAATTATTTTTATAAGTGTTGATTTTCCAGAGCCATTTTTGCCTTTTAATTGCACTTTTTCTCCTCCACTTAATGTGTTATATTCTTTCTTTAAAAAATCATCATCAAATTTAAATCCTGAACAAATCTTTTTAAATTTTTCTTCTAATTCATATCCTCCTAAAGCAATATATTTTTCTTGCAATCTTCCATATTTTTGAAGAACTCGCTCTAAATTTTGATTTGGATTTGCCATTTCGTTTTCTAATTCTCTTAGCCTGTTTTTCATGAGAGTAAATTATTTAAAGCTTTCTTTTAGGTAATTTCCAACTATTATATCTTCTTGTTCTTTTTCATATATTTGCTTTAAGTACCCTATAGTAGCACCTTTTCTTATATTTACATTGCCGAGTATCTTGTTTTTCATCACCACTAATTATTTTTAAAATAGTTGATTTTCCAGAGTCGTTTTCTCCGATTAGTGAAATTCTTTCTCCTGTCTTTACTTCAAAGCTTACTCCATCTAAAACGTTTTTCAAACCAAAATTCTTTTTTACATTATTTAATTCTATTTCTATCATCTTTTATATCTCCTTATCTTTTAATTCTTAAAAATAACGAGATATATTTGCTATAACTTTTAACTATTACAACCTATAGCAATTATCTCGTTGTAATAGCTACACAGCCGAAGCTTCTGTGTTTTATTTTGTTCATAAAATTTTGTTTTTTATTCATAATTTTCCTCCTATAATAATAACTCCTAGCTAATCTCTAGGAGTTATTATCTTACTTTGGTTGCGGGGGGATAGACTCGAACTATCGACCTTCGGGTTATGAGATGTGCTTGAAACGTTTATGTAATTTAGTGAAATCAAGGGTTTTGGCAGATATTTCAATAAAAATTGGGGAAATGGTTTTTAGAACATTTGTGCATTTTTTTGAACTTTTTGGAGAAGTTTTTCCCCAACTTTTCCCCAATTATTTTTGACAGATTTTAGATATATTTTGTGATTTTTATTGCAAAATTAGTTTATAGTTTTTATTGCGAATTTAGTTTGTGTTTATTGTCGCAAATTTAGAATGGGAAGCCTAAAAATTTATTTTGGAGGTTTTAGAAATGAATAATAAGATTACTTATCATAGAGAAGGAGATTATTTTATTCCTGATTTGTGTTTGCCTAAACAGCCTGATGGACATATTGGGAAATATGGAAAATTAAGATTAAATTATTTAAAAAATTTTGATATACCTTTTTATACTGAATTACTTATCAGTGGTACTTTGAAACAACATTTGCTAGATATAGATAATGATGCTAGTAATAAGGTTAATTTACTTATAAAGAATTTTGCGAAAGCTGAAAATGTTAATGAATTGTTGAAAGAAAATCATCAAATGGAGTGGGTTCAGGCTATGAATAACATTAAAAATAGGGCTGAAGAAATTGTTTTGAATGAGATTATATATGTATAGGAGGATATAAAGATGGTTAATTTTAGAGAAGTAAATGATGATATTTTAAAAGAGTGGTTAGATTATAGAGAGCAGGAGGTTTTTGGTAGTCTTACTGAAGAAGATAAAAAACATCATATTTATTTTGATGAAATTGTTGAGAATATTTTAAAGAATATTCCTAAACAGAATCAAAAGTATGTTAAGAAGCAATTAGATAAACTAGATGAAAATTTTATGGATTATCTTTGTTATTGGAATGAGAAGTATTATAGGAATGGTTTTGTTGATGGTGTACAAATGATAGTGAGTTGTGTTGAATAATAATATAATTTTACTTATTGTTTTATGGTAAAATATCAAAAGTGTGTAAGTTTTGTTAATGATAACTTACACACTTTATTTTACATAATCAAATAAAATTCTATTTTTTATAATTATTCATTTATTAGTTTTACATTTCTAAGTTCATAAATCTTCCTCTGCAATGTAACGTATTTCAATATTGAATCTAAAATTTTTATCAACCATTTTACTCTTAATTCTATTTATTTTTTCTCTAGGCGAAACAATTATTAATATTATTTTAAAGTTGCGACGTGCATTATTCTCGTAATTTACGCCTGATGAAAATAATCGCTGCAATGTACTTTTTAACATTTGCATTGAAGGAATCTGCCTCCAATATTTAACTTCAAAAATTAAGTCAATATTGTCCTTTTTCGAGATTCCAATGAAGTCGTATTCGTATTTTCCAATACGCAAATATCTTTTTAGATTATATTTCTTTGAATACTGTTCTGACATTTTAGAGAAGCAGGAATCTTCAATTTGCATATATTTCAACATGTGATTTTGAGATGTGGATATTGTATTAGGTATATTACTAGTAATGCCATCACAATCTTCAACATTTTCTGCTTCTAATACCTCTTCTGCAGTTTTTAATGCAATCTCAGTCACACTCATTTTTTGTGCATTAATTTGTTTAATGGTGGTATCATATTCTATTTGAGCATCTAATTGTTTTTGTATTTTGCTCCATTTTTTGCATCCATAGATAATAAGAACACTTCCTAATAAAATTAGGATTATAGATGAGAAAGACAAATATCTTGTAAAGATTTCTATTATATGCTCTTTTTCACTAATATTTTTTAACGAGAAGGTAGATAATGTATTAAAATCGTTTTGACTCAAAATTATTGGCTCACTTTTAATTAAAAAAATATATGCTACTATAGGAAGTGTAATTAATATTATCCCAAGTGATACCATAAACTTATGAAAACTATCATATTGTAATTTGTCCATATTATTCTCCATTTCTTAATTAAATATTCATAATGTATACTATAAAAAAACTAAATTAATCAATAATATTTAATTGGTTTATTACTTATTATAATTCCAAAGTATTTTGTACATTATATCATATTTGTAATATAAAAAACAAATTTTTTATTGTTATTAAAATGTTTCCAAAACATATTTTTCTAAAATAGCTTATTTACTACTATACTGATGTTTTACCATAAAATATTAAAACTACAAATTTATTTAGTTTCGCAACATCACTTTACATTAAAATTATTAATTACCACTCACCATTCTTCTTTTTTTCTTTCTATTAAAAAATTTTGGATTTTGATATGCTTTTTTCAAATTTATAAAAATCATATTATAAGAAGTGAAGTTATTTCTCACTTTCTTATAATACATTAAACTTTTATTGTATAATAATTAATAAAATTATCTTTTGTTAAATTATAATTTTTTAATAATATATCCAAATTGTCGATATTACTTATATCACTACATAATGCTATTGCAAATTTTTGTACATTCTCTTTTAATAAATCTAGATTATCTTTATCCAATATTCTAAAATCTTCTTCTGGAGAAGCTGATTTTTCAAATTTGTTATTCCTATGTATAATAATAGGTATACATTTGAATTTTGAACCATATTCTTTATAGAACCAAGACTTTGAATTATGTAATTGTCCGCAATCTCTTTTGCTAATCTCTGTACTATTAGATTCATTTTTACATTCTATCACATAATATAAATTATCTCCCATTCCCCATAGGTTATCAGGTCCTCCATTATTATATTCTTTTTCTGGTCTTTCTGAAAATAATCCAAGATATTTTCCTAACAATCGTATAGATTCTTCAAACTCATTGTGGGAGGATTCAAAATTCAAATTAGATAATATATCATTAATCATTATTAAATACTCATTTGGTTTAATATTATTGTTTTTTATAAAGTTCTGTAATTCTTTTGCCTGCTCATTATACATATCTGTTTTCTGATATCTAATCCCATTTATTGGAGCAATAATATTTTTATTTAATTTTTTTGCTGACAGCAAAACTTCTTGTGCTCTATTAGGATTTATCAAATTTATATATTTGGCTAATATCATTTGAGCATATCCTTTTAAAACTTCATTTTTTTCTTCGTTTATATACTCTTCTAATATTTTTATTGCTGAATTATAATTCTTTGCTAATAATTCATTACATGCTCTTCTAAATTTTACTTCTCTATTGGGGATATTTAATTTGTTTTTGTATTTTAATTCACTTACAACACTTCTACTTATTCTTGTCCATTCTTCATTTCTATTTAGGCATAGTTGTAGTACTTCAAAAAATTCTTTTATATCTTTTCTTTCCATGCTTTCGACAATCATTTCAGATAATTCTATTTGTTTTAAAGTAGCTACGCTAAAATATTTCCTAGTCTGCTTATCATATAATATCTTAGGCATTTTACTTCCCATAATTATTATTCCACAAAAATCTTCATTGGATCTTACTCCTCTTCCCATTCCTTGTTCAATTTTTTGTACCTTTTCTCTTAAAATATCATCTGAACTTGATAACATACTTTCCTTTATTTGATCATAATTAGTACTGGCATTGGGTAAACCGTCTATAACAATTACTCTACATTTATCATCTTTTAAATCTATTCCATCATATCTGTTTATCAAAATATCTAGTCCCAAATTATAATTATTTATACTATTTATATTATTATTATTAAATATCCTATCTGCAACATCATTCCAATATATTGCTCTTCTACATGATGGTACTATAACAACTATTCGATAATGTTTAGATAATTCTTTTAATTGATATTTAATTTCCTCATCGGTAATGTTAGGATTAATTGCCTGTGGTGTTATAATAAGTCTATCTCCTATATCTGTTGCATTTTTAGGGCAAATAACATTATTTATATTAGGATCTATATCAAAATCTCTAATTAAAATGCTGTCATCCTCTAATGTAGCACTCATAAATATTCTTCTATTAGCATTTTCAAAACTAGATATTTTATATATTGGTAAATTTCTCATACTTATTTCTATACAGTCATATGAAATACAACAATCGCATAACTCTAACATATCTATAATCATAGGAGCATTAAATTTAAATATATCCTCTTGTTTATAGTCTTTAAATTTATTTAATAATTCTGTTATTTTATTATTAAAATCCCAAAATGGTACAAGCATAGGACTACTTGCATAATCTCCATCTTTAATATTTATTAAATTACTTTCATTCTGTTGCTTTAAACTATCATAAAACATATCTAAAATATCTTGATATAATTTTGTATACTTTTCTCTATTTATGCTTATCATACTTTTGGTTTCTGCAATTTCCAAACACGAATGAACATCATCTATTAATATACTATCTATATCAATTTTTCCATTTATTCCAAATACACTTTTTCCATTAATCAATTTATGAATATTTATTACTAAAATAGCTTTTCCACTTATAAAATTTATATTATCTATATCTTTTGTAACATTTATTCCTAAGTCATTAGCTTCCTTAATAACTTGTTCTACTAAATAATTGTCTGGAACAACATATACACATTTGCCCTTATTTTCATTAATACAACTTTTTAACAATAATAGTCCAACAACTGTTTTTCCACTTCCAGTATTCATTTTAATAATATTATCCTTTTTATTTCTATTTTGATACCACAACTCTAATACTTCTGTTTGTACATCTCTTAAGTATCCATTATACTTTTGGGATTTATTTGTTAGAGATAGAAATATTTCTCTTGGCTCTATAATATTTTTTTGATTAAGTGCTGCAGAAAGTTTACTAAAATCTATATTCATATTACTCACCTTCCTTTTTAATGATTACACCATTCTTTCTTTATTTTATCTATATCTAATTCTTTCCATTCTTTTTTCCAAAGCTCTAAATACGGAATATCATTAGATGATGGATTATCTTCACATTTATCTATCTGCACTATAGAAGGTAATGCTATTGAATCTCCTATTAATAATGCCTCTCCTGTTTTTAAATTAGGCATTTTATCTATAAGATTCCCTAATGTATCTGGTAAAAGTTTCTTAACGTAACCCTGATCATTTGGATTAGTTAATCTCATAGCAATAAAATTATTACATTGAGAAAAAATTGTCTCAGATAACTCAGAAGGTCTTTGACTCGCTAATAATAATGTAACTCCATATTTTCTTCCTTCTTTAGCAATTCTTTCTATTGATTGTTTGGATGACTTATATTTTGCCAAATCACTCTTTGGAACATATTTATGTGCCTCTTCATATACAAGTAATATTGGAACATCATTGTTTATTGTCTCTTCTTCTTTTTCTTTACATCTTAACCTTTTATAATAGTATCCATATTCAAATAATATTCTTGATATAAGCGAAACTGTTATGCTTAAGACCTCAAAAGGGACTCCACTTAAATCTATTATTGTAACATTAGTTTTGTTATTTTCGGAATAACCAAGAAATTGCCTTATAACATTTTCAAATGTTATGTTTTTAGATTTTTCTCCAAACAAAAAATTTAGACGCTTATCATTTATTTTGTTATAAAATCTATTTATGAATTTATCTATTGTACCGTCAGAATATGGACCTCTCTTTATTTTTCCATTTGAGGTTTGAGCAAATTCATGTATTTCATTAAAAAAATCAATATACTTTTGATTATAATTTTTAAATTCTTTAGTTGCTTCTTTATATGTAATTTTTAAATCATTATTATATTCATGTGTTTCTCTTTTCATATTGCATAACGCATTATAAATTTCTCTAATATCAAATTTAACTGGAGAATCAAAATCTATTGTTTCGTCATTATCATTTAATTTTTGTTTATTAATTGTTATTAATGTTCTTAATACTGAAGATTGATTATAATTATTATTATCACCAGTATCTAGAAACAATTCTTCCAGTTCATCACCATTTAATAACCAATATGGTAAAATTAAATTATCTATATTAATTACATTTGCAGTTTTAAATGCACTTTTATATTCGGAATGAATATCAAAAATTATTATATGTGAATTGTTTAGTCCTTTATACTTGCTTTCTTTGCAATTTATAGCATTTTGAATTATTTTTGCAACTGTATGTGATTTACCTGACCCAGTAGAACCAACTATTGCTATATGTTTTCCAAAAAATTTATTTCCATCTACAGGAACTGTTATACTATTATTTGAAGATAACGTTGAAAAACTAAACTTTTTATCTTCTTCAATAGAATTCAAATATATTTTATTAATATCTTCTTGTCCAGCTGGTTCTACTGATTTAGGTGGAATCGTTAATGTATCTCCTCCTCTTTCAAATTTACCATCTGTTAACATACCTAATGGTATTGCTTCAATCATATATATTCTTTTTGCTTCAATTAAGCCATCATTATTTTTTATTTCTTTAATTTCTATTGAAAAATTCTCTATAATTGCTATTAGAATTGAATCATCATTATCAGCAATTCTAATATATGAACCTACTCTTAACTTTTCCTCCGCTATTTGAAAATTTTCCAAATCATTTATTGCAATTTTCACTTTATCCGGAAATACAGATATTACCTCTGCATTTATTGTAGTTTCTTCCATATTTTCCTCCTAAATTATATCTATTATATTTTTTGTTTCAATAATTGGAATTCTTATATTTTTATATTTTTCATCTTGATAAAATGGTTTGTTTATATAGAATTGATATATTTCTTTTGTTCCAACTGTATTGTCCAAAACTTCTTTGATATTAACAAAATCATCTATGAATTTTATCCTAATTCCATTATAATAATTTGCTTTTCTTATTATAGATCTTACATTAAATGTTGCATTTTTAAAGTCATATCCATCAATAAAGATAAAATCCTCATTTTGTAACATTTTCTTAATATTTAATATTTTGTTATCTGATAAGCCATATAAAAATATATATGGACAGTACGGCGTTGGTTGTTTTATTTTTATATTAGTCCACTTTTCTGATATTTTTAATACAATGTCTTTAATCTCGATTTCTGAAATTATTTTATTACACTCTATCAAAAAAAATCTTTCATACGGAGAAATATTTTTATATGTAAAGTATTCTTTCTTTATTCTTTTACAATATTCCTTTATATTTCTATTATTTAGATACCATTGGTTAAATAATACCTCTTTTGTGTTAATCTCATTCAGAAAATCCTTTTTGGTAATTTTTCTATTTTCAGCTTTTTTATTAGTTGCTTTATCTTTTACAATTCTTAATGCATTATTATAATAAATTGTATCAGCTTCATATTCATTGCACTTAAATATATCTTTTAATTTTTCCTTTATTTTTATTTCTTGATCTTCAAAAGACATAGCATTTATATCAATTTTTAAATGTCTTATGAACTCTTCAATTTCTTCATCTTGCAAATGTAAAGTTTCATATTCCTTATGTTTTATTTTTTTCTCAGTATATGTTAAAAAATGTTCTTTTACAAAATCTAAATCTAATACTTTAGGTAATTTATCTTGTCCTGATTTATAATAGCCATAGATTTTATAATTAATTGATTTCGCCTTGTCTTTACTAAAATGTTGTAACATATATCTAACAGCACTTGATATCAAAGAATGATTATATTCTGTTCCAGCATAGTATTTACATTGAATTGCTGTTTTATCATTGGCAGTTTCTATATCTATATCTTCAATACATTCTATATAAACTTTATTGTCTTCTATATTTTGATTCAATATATTTAATATATAGTAATCAAATTGATAGTAATATCCTCTTATTGTATCTACTGCATCTCTTGTATTCATATCTTCCTCCATATTTATTATACTATTATCCTTTCACAAAAAATGTCGAAACTTGTCTTTTGTTATCAAAAAAGCAAAATATTTCTGTAACTCTCAATTACTCTCATATTTTGCTTTTCTTCTGTAATATTTTATTCTAAATATTCTTTCAATCCCTCTACTACCTTATAAACTTGTGTCATAGGATTTCTTTGTGATGCTTGTCCGTTTTCATTAATTTTCTCCATTAATTTGCAATTATCTATTGCCATATGTATTTTTCCATCACTTGTAACTTTCTCAAAAATTTTTTCATCATTTTTCTTATATTCTCCAAATCCATTTTTTTGAAATTCTTTATCCAATTCTTTTAAAATATCATCTTTTGATATATATTTAGTTATTCTCTTTAAATGAGATAATATCCAAAGTTCAAAATTAGGATTAGACCAGGCAACATTATAATCACAAGTTCTAATTGCTTTATCAAATTGATCATTTGAATAATCATCTTTATCAAATACAACCCAAATTTGTCCATATCTTTTATTTGAATAGTTAACAAATTTATCCGTATAATTTACTAAATCTGTTGTATTCTTTCCTGTTCCCTTTACTTCAATGTTAGGAATTAAGACATCAACTTTGTTACCATATTTTTCATTTATTTTTTTCTTTAAACCATTAAAATAGTTAGGTTCTGTTTGTTTTCCCTCGCATACAATTAAGTAATTGGCTGGTGCAAGCCTTTTACTTTTTAATTTGCTTTTTCTTGAATATTCTTTGTCTTTCATATTATATCAAATTCCTCTAATACCGGAATAGCACCATATCTTCCAGTTAAGTAATCTTTATTGTATGTTGCATCATTTCTAACTTTTTTAGTATTTCCATTTTCATCTTCTATGATATAATCTGATAAAGAATATAAGTCTGAAATTCCATTTTTATCTTTTTCAACAAACCATATCTCATCTCTTCTAAAAGTTTCTTTATTTAAATTTACTGTGTCATGTGTTGAATATATTAATTGACCGTTTCCTATATTTTTTTCACTATTGTGGAATAAATTAATAATATATCTTGTTAATAATGGATGTAATTTTGCATCTAATTCGTCAACAAACAATACTCTTCCATTTCTTAATGTATCCACTAAAAAGTCAAATAAATGAAACATTTTCATAGTACCATTTGATTCTAATACAAGTGGCAGCGCTTTTTTATTGCCATCTTCTCCATTATGAACTAATTCAACTTTTACTACTCCATTTGTATTTTTTAATTCTTCTAGTGAATTTGGAGATATATTTATTGAATCAATTGTTGCATCAAATGTTTTTATAAACTTTAATAATTCTTCTTTATATTTTTTATCTTCAATTATTTTTAAAGATATTCTATTGTTTAATGCGTTTTCAAAATTTGGATCTCCTAAATCTAAATAATTTGCATCTATAAACCAATTATATACATTATTAAAGTCCTCATTATTTTTATCTATTTTAGCAAATACATTTAAAAATAAAGTTTTTTCATCTACATTTGCCAAACCTAACAATTTATTTTTATTGTCTTTTACTTCTATGTTATTATTTGTTCTGTCAAATATTTCGTAGAATTTATTAACTCTTTTTTCATACAACCATTCTGAAATAATTGCATTATTTAATACTTCAAATCCATATTTATATATTTTATTGTTTTCAGCTAGTATTTCTACTTCTAGACTGATTGGTTCGTTGTTTATCATAAATGCAAAAATGTTTTCTTCACTTAAGTTATTGTTTATTCTTGAATCGTCACTTACTAAAACTTTCTTTTTCATATAGCTAAATGCTTGTAATACATTAGTTTTGCCACTTGCATTTGCACCATAAATAGCTGCTATTTTTAGATAGTCTCCATTTTCTGTTTTTGCAATGTTATATTCGTGTTCTTTTAATGTTGTTGCTTCCATGTCTAGGCAGTTTTCATTTTTAAATGATTTGAAATTTTTAAAACTAAATCTTATTAACATTTATGATTCCTCCTTTACTTTATATATTATATGCTAAATTTAAAAAAATATCAATATTTTTGAGATTTTTTCTCAAATTATATTGATATTTTATTTTTAGTATTATTGACGTTGTTTTGTATAGCAAAGTTTTTTCAAAATTTTGAAAAAACTTGTTAATTTTAGGTACTTTTTTCATTTTTTTGAAACCTTCATTTTATTCATAACATAATTAAAAATAGAGCCACACTTTTTTTCTGTATAATAACTTTTACTTTCCGTATTTATCTTTCACTATATTGAAGTAATATAATTTATTCTTTTTTCAATAACTTCTTGCCAAATCATGTCTTTTCCACTTTTTAGTGCATTCATCATCTTTATAATATCTTCATCTACCAATGGTATAATTAATCCCTGTTGATCTCTATATGTATCTTTGCACCTTGCTAAGAATAAATCGATATTTTCAATATTTCTGCAAGTAATAATTCCTACTTTTCCTCTATTTACTGAAAATCTTCCTATCATTTGATCTAATTCTGGATTTTTTACATCTCTACTATAATTTTTGCATTCAACAAAAATATATGGACATGGAATTTGAAATTGATTTGGAATTCTAAAGAATATACCTTTCTCTGCACAATTTGTATATTTTATATCTATCCTTTTTCTTCCTTCATTAATCTCATATTCTTTAACAGGATTGCACAAATATGGATAAAATATTAACTCTAAAATTCCCATTATAATATTGTGATACTCACTTGCTTTATCAGGTCCAGTATCAATATTAATTAAGGTTGTTTCAAGATACTCTATTATTCCATTTACATCTTGATCTGTTAATTCTTCATTTTTTATAACTTTAATATCATTAATTGTATTAGATTTAAAGTTTTTAAAAATTTCATAATGTTTCTTTGTAAAATCAGCTAACCAGTCTTTGTCTATTTCTTCTTCTTTTTTAATTTCTTCTTCAATACTTTTCTTTGTTACATATTTAGTTTTATCCTTTACTCTTTCTTTTACCAAATGTGTTTGCAATCTTAAATGCTCATTCTGCATAAAATTTAATACAAAATGCTGTTTATATTTTTGAGAAGTATACTCCTGTGAAAAAGAAACTAATCTTTTGGGCACTAATATTTTCTTTTCACCTTCAATAACTAATATTTTCCTATACTCTTGTTGCCAACTACAACTTGCACTATCCCAGTAATATCCAGAAACCACATTTTCTTGCATATTAATATCCCATAAGTTACATTGTTCTTCAGTATAATCCAATAGATGTTTTCTTACAATATTGATCACCATATCAGATATTTTGTCTTTATCTATTCCCTTTACAAATATTCTAAAATCTTCTATATCTTCCATTACACCACTCTTTACTGCTTTGCTCTCTATTAAACTCTTAAAAATAGATTTTGTATCAGATGGTCCAATTCCTTTTCCTCTTGGTTTGCCTTTAGATAGTCCTAGACATACCTCATTTGGTTCTCCTAAATATAAAAAAATTTCTTTTGCCTCATCAATCCTATTCTCCCTTAATAACATCAATAAATATTCAAAAAAACTTTTTATAGTTTCATTGCATTTTTCTGCAAAAGGATATTCTGACTTTGAAATATAATATGGATCCAAAAATAATGGTGTATCTGTTTGTTCATCTACATCAACAAAATCTAGTTCAAACTGAGATTTACCCAAATTAAATCTTTCCGATATTTTCATATAATCCCCCTTTTTCTATTTTATATCTATATTTTTGAAACAATATCAAAATTCGTCTTTTATTATCAAAAAGCAAAATAATTCTGTAATTATTAATTACATATTACTTTGCTTTTCTTTGGTATAATATTTGATTATTCATATCTATATTTTTCGCTATCTTCAGCAACCATTAAATCAGTATAATTTTCATCTTCATCAATAGGATAAACTATGCCTTCATTTTGATTTAATCTCTTCTTTAAATAATCTGATAATTTTTTATCTGTACAATAAATATAACATCCTTTTTGACCTCTTGTCATTAATGTTCTATATGTATTTTTTATTATTTCATCTGCTATCTTCTCAGCCTTATCAAAATCTTGTTTGTACATTTTATATATACCCTTTATGGATTGGTCAGTTTTGGCTCTTTCTGTAACATCTGTAATTATTTTATTATCCTCATATCTTAAATCATTCCCTATAATTACACCTACATAGTCAAATTCTAGTCCTTGACAAGTATGTATACATCCTACTTCATTTACTGAATTAGGATCAATTGCCCATGTTTGACTATTACCTAAATTCCAACTCATTGCAAAATTATATTCAGGAATTGTTATATCGAATACGTCTGATTTATTTTTTCCATCTTTTATCCAATTCCAGCAATACCCTGCAAGTAATCTAGCTTTATTATTGATTTTATTTTTTTCAAAAATTATATCTCTTACTTCATTAGGATCATCACATATCTTAATATCATAATCCAAATCAAATCCCTCATTATTAGCTGTTTTTCTAATATCTAGCACATCATCTAACCATGCAATATATCCATCTGATCCATTACATCTAAATTGTGATTCTAATTCCATTACTTCTGATTCTGCATTTGCTTGTCCAATATACTTTTGTATTTCTTCAACACTTCCAATATCTTTTAAAGTTACTCTTTGAGATTCATCTATAAAAAATATTGAAAATTTAGAAGCTTTTATAATTTCTTTTATTTGATTTTCTCCTAAATTTTGAAACATTCCTGATTTTGCATTTAATCTATGTGCTTCATCAACAATTAATACATCAAATTCATTTTCAGATGATTCAACAAAAGAACCTGATCCTTTAAATAAATTATTTATTCTTGTTTTTCTAAAATCTCCACTCAATTTTGTCGCATATACATTTCTTGGTGCTGCATTCTTTGTTACATATGAGCAAACCATATTTTCATTTGTTAATTTTACTAACAAGTTAATCGCTAATACTGATTTTCCTGTACCTGGTCCCCCTTTAACAATTAATACTCTTTTATTTCCGTCTCTATATGATTTTCTAGCCATATCTAGTGCTGTTTCATATACAAGTTTTTGATCATCTATCATTACAAATTCTTCATTACCTTTCAACATACTTGATAAGGCATCTTGTAATGATTTAGATGGTCTAATTTTTCCATTCTCAATCATATATAAAGTTTCTTTGTCATCACCATATTTAATATACTTATTTATAAAATCTCTTAACTTTTCAACATCACCCTTTATAAATGCTGGTGCTTTTTCTAAATAAGTTTTATAATCATCGGATAACAAAGTTGGTGGTGTAACTGCTAAATAATTATGCAAATATGCACATGGATGTAAGTCAATTTGTCTATCTTGTACAGTTTCGTTGTAGTCTTCTATTGTTGTTGCATATGACCATGCTTGATATGATGGATGTGCTACTTCTCTTAATGCATGTCCAGTAACTGCTTTTACAATTCCGTCTTTTCCACTTACAATATCTGCCTCAGTCCATTGCTTTAATTCAACTATAATAGCAGTATTTTTTAATTTTCCATCTTTCCCTGTTATTATAAAATCCACTCTTTTTGATGTATTAGGTATTTTGAACTCAATTGCTATTCCTACATTTCCAGGAATATTATTGTCTATTAAAACCTTCATCATATATTGCATAGAGTTATTCCAGGCATTTCTTTCAGATTTAGATGTATGATATCCCATTTTTTCATAAAATTTTCTATCTATGTTTTCTTCAATCCTATCTTGTACAACATCTTCCACAAATAGTTGCTTTGTCGCTTCATATACTATCATAATAATTGCCCCCAACTTAATTATAATACTTCATATGCTATTATGCAGCTTTTATCATCATTATCAGCACCACATTCTTCACATATAATTTCTTCATTTTTCATTAGATATGTATTTATAATCCTTTCTCTACCACATCTACAACATCTCAAAAAAACATGTTTTTTAAGATGTTTTCTTTTTCAAGTGTATCTAATACGGCATATACAAGATCCTTATTTACTCTAAATGGCCAATAAATATCATCGCATGGATAAATACATTCTCCTCTATCAAATTTACCTAAATTATATATTATTTTTTCCATATATAATTTATTATCTAAATTAATGAGTTTATATTTATTTAAAATTTCTTCAATTTTTTCTTTTTGCATATATTCCTCTTTCTCAATCATTAAATTTATCGTCTTTATAAAATGCTATCGATCAAAAAACTATATAATGTATTATTGATTTTCATGAAATTTATCCCATAACTCAGGTTTTTCTATTGCTTCTTTTAAATTCATATAATATTCTCTTAGTCCTTTGTTATTTTCATCATTAATCATTTTATCTAAATACTGTATTCTTTCTTCTTTTAGTTTTTCATATCCTTTTCTGCTGATATAAATTTCAGGCCTTTTATTTTTTACTCTTAATATATATCCATTCTTTTCTAAGAATTTTATTTTTTTTGATATTGCATTTCTTGCAACGCATAGATTTAAATATGCGTCTTTAACAGTAAGATATTCTTCATTGCCTATTTATATATATGTCATATACATCACACTTTCTATAATTTATTATATTTTGTACTAACTCCTTTAGCTTTCTCCACAGGATATTTCTTCCTTGTTTTATCTAACTTTTTTAATACAATTTCTTCAGGATTTACATTTAGTTTCATAGCCATTTGAATGCAGTAAGTAAAAACATCTGCTAATTCTTCGCATACTTCTTCTTTATTATAATTTTCACTATCCCATTGAAAACATTCTAATAATTCCCCTGATTCAATTGCAATTGACTTGGCAAGATTTTCTGGAGAATGAAATTGATCCCAATCTCTTTCTTCATTGAATTGTTTTATTTCTTGCATTAACTTATCCATTACTCTGCCTCCTCTAAATAAATCTTTTTCTCAAACGCTCCTCTTTTTTCTTGTTTATTTATTCTTATTTTTTCAAATTCTTTGATTGAAACATCCATAGAATTTAATATTCCATAAATAACTTCAACTATATCTGCTAATTCTTCAACATTGTTATCTTCTAAATATTCTTTTACTTCTTCTTGTAACTTTTTATTTAATTCTTGTCTATATTCATTGTCATCTAATATTCTGTATTTGGCTATTCTTCCATCTGTTTCGATAATATCTGTTATCTTATCTCTAACAAGTTTGTTATATATTTTCATTATTTTCCTCCTATCCTACAAGTATAATTTGTTGCTTGTAGTTTTTTTCTATTTATAGCTCCTTTTATAATCTTTAGATTTGCAGACATCGTTTTTATATTAAAATTATAAACTCTATATAAATAATATTTATCTTTATATTGTTCAGAAAATTCAACTTCGTTTTCTGATATATGAAATATATTATTTAATCCTCCTTTAGTTGTTTTTACTTCTATATATTTTACATTTCCATCTTTATCATATGAAAGCACATCAAATCTTTCAGCATTTCCTGCAATTTCTCTTGTTGCAAAAACTTTATCTGCTAGATCTTCTCTTCCTTCCATTATAAGTCTAGTTTTTTCATATTCTACAACGACGTCTTCACCTGTTTTTCCTAATTCTGTATTCTTTTTTATTTCTCCCTCAAAATTGATATTCTTATTGCTATAAAATTCATTTGTATTTTTTCCTTTTCTACTTTCGTATTCATATGAATACTCTGTTTCTTCTTCATTTAATTCCAATGTAAATTTTTTAGTGTCAAGCTTTTCAATATCATATGTATTTATTTTTTTGTCATTTATTAATCTATTTGAATTGTCTTCGTTCCAGTCTAAAATCTGCCACTTGAAATAAACCGGTTTTTCTCTTTGGTTATCATGATCTACATATGCTAATAGCCCCATATATGTATAATCTTCTTTATCAGATGTTCTTAAAAATAGGTAAATATTATTTTTTAAATAATCATGATTTATAAAGTCAATTACTCTTGATTCATTTAAAGTTTGAGAAGGTTGTGATTGCCATGTTAAAATTCCGTTCTCATCTATATTTTCATCAAATTCATGACCAGATTGTTTCTTTCCATATGTTACTAGAAATATATAATCATGTTGTGTTCCTGGAACTCTTATTATTCCACGTAGTCCCCAAGATCCTGTTTGTGGTGTAAAATTTGTATCTGGCGAAAAAACATCATGTATATCTTTTCTTGAATATTTTTCATATCTAACTAATTCTCTCATTTTTCCTCCTATATCAAATCAAATACCACTTTATCTGCTCCTGCAAATTCAAATTTATCTTTTTCATCTTTTGTTATCCATTTACAACTTTCATGTTCTAACAATTCTACTTTTTTACTCAATAATTTTGCTTTATAAAAAATTAATTTTATATCTTTTTCAGGATAGTGATGTATGCTTTCTCCTATATATTCATTTACTTCTATATCCGCATTAAGTTCTTCTTTTATTTCTCTTATTAATGCACTTTCATAGGATTCATTTTTTTCTACTTTTCCTCCTGGAAATTCCCATAATCCACCCTGAGCCTTTTTAAAATTTCTTTGTGCTATTAAAAACTTATTATTTTTATAGATTACTCCAGCAACTACTTCTATCATTTTTTCTCCTAAATTCCATTTTTTACAAATATATCACAAAATCTCAATTTTCTCAACAAAATGAGCTTTATTTCTACAAAAATTATTGGCACATCTCTGTGCCAATTTTATCTCTCGTACCTTCTATCTTTTTTCTTCTTCTCTTTTAATTTCTTCTCTTGTTCTTTTTCTTTTATTTTCTGCTTTTCTTTATCATCTAGTTCTTTTAATTGCTCCTTCAGCTTTTGCACATCATCATAAAATTCACCACACAACCTAATCTCTTTTCTAATCCTTTTTAAAGTAGCAGTAACATCAATTATATCTTTAGTAACACCATCTTTTTCAATTCCATTATCTAACTTTTGTCTCTTATAATACAGTCTATTCCTAATATTCAAAATTTTCTGCAATTCTTCCTGTTTCTGTTCTTTAATATTATCAACATCACTCATAGTTTCAATCTTATACTTACATAAAAATCTAATTCTTTCCGAATACTCGTCCATCTTTTTTACTTCTGCTCTCATCTCAGGAGTCAATTTATATTGTGTATTATTTCTAGTGTATAACTTTAACAAATATCTATAGTAGTAATACAACGCAACAATTCCTTTTGGTTTATATTTATTTTTCACTTTATCTCTCGTTGTAAAATATTTATTTTTTATTACCTTATAAGGAATTATTCTTTCTTGTCTTATATAGTCATTTTCTAAAATTCTTCTTTTTATATTTTCCAATGAATACTCTTCTCTAAATGCTCTTTCAACTCTTATATTTCTTTTATATGGTTCTCTTTTTATGCTTAATTTATCTGCTCTATAATAATAGTTATATCCCATTGATACTAACATCTGTTGGAATTGTTTTAATGTGTATGAATGTTGTATTGCGTAATCTATATCTTCTTTTGCAAATTTATAATAATCTGAATCTCTCATAGATTTCTTATAAAAATTTTCAAAGTTGATTCCTGATTTACAAGTCTTTTCTTTTAAAACACTTAAGCCATATTCTTCACATATTTCATCTGATGTTTTTCTTAGCAATGCTGTATTAGTCAAATTGCTATAATACTTTTTTCCATCTTTAAATGAAACCGAATTGATTACAAAATGATTATGAAGATGTTGAGTATTTAAGTGGGTAGATACTACAACTTGAAATCTATCTCCCCACATTTCATTTGCAAGTTTTACTCCAATTTCATATGCTATTCCTGGAGTAACTTCTCCTTCATTAAATGATTGATAAGCATGAAATGCTAATATGCCATTTTCTTTTCCATATATTGTTTTTACAAATTGCATTTGCTTAACTGCATCTTTCACTTCACAATTTATTCCTGTAGTATAAAATTGTTTTTCTGTTTTATCTGGATTAGTTGTATAAGTCATTACTTGTCTAATACTATCAAACTCATCCATTCCATATTCGCTATAATTATTTTTTGTCTTTTCTTCCTTTGTTGCATAGTTAATTACATGATCTAATCTCTTTTGTACTTTCCATATTTTTGTTGTTGCCATTTGCTCTCTCCTCTCATTTAAAAAGGGGATTGGGGAATTTCCCCATTTAGAATTTCGAGCTGACGAAATTCATTGCTTGTTAGGACAACAATATACTCTTTTTTAGTACTAAAATTATTACTTTTTTTCTATCAAATGCACTATATATTTTTAAAAATACTTGGACTTTTTTTATCAAAATCCAAGTACTTTTCCTCTTATTTTTTATTATAAAATATTTAATTTATAATAATTTTTTCTACAAGATTTCAAACCTTCTTCATCATTTATATCACTTTTTACGTCTTGATTTTCGTCTTCTAATTTAAATATTTTATTTAATTTTCTTAATAAAATTTCTTGTTTTGTATCTCTTATTAAGCATGGAACTTTGTCATATCCTAGTGTTTTTGCTGCTAATAATCTTATTCCACCACCTAGAACATAGTACCCATTTTCTTTTTGAATAACTTCAAATGGTTTCTTAATTCCTTCTTTTTTTATTACCTCCATATATCTACAAACTTTTTCTAAATTTCTGCTACATATTGTGTTAGTTTTAACTCCTTTTATATCTTTTACTTCTATTTCTTTATATTCTTTATAAACTTTCATATTATCAATTCCTTTCTTTTTTCTATTTACTTTTTAAAATTTTTGTATTAAAATATAATTACAATCATTTAAGTTAGCATTTAGTTTGGTCGCTTGTGCTAGCTTTTTCTTTTATATTTTTTAGTGTTATTCCATAACACATTTGATACAATTTTGAGATAATTGCATCTACTAATTGTTCATCTTGACTTTGACTAAATCTTTCTATTAATCCCTGCTTATCAAATCTTGTTGTAATGATTATTGGTAATCTATTCTCATTTCTATTTTGAATAATTGTATATAGTTTTTCTAATGCCCAATTACTAATTTTTTCTGTTCCAAGATCATCAATTATCATCATATCTACATTTGAATATAGCTCTATTAATTCATTTTCTGACTTTGTATTATCTCTAAAAGTTTCCTTTATCCTGTCTAGTAAAGTTGTTAGTCTTCCCATTAATACAATCCTGTCATTTTCAATTAATTTGTTAGCAATTGATGCTGCCAAATGTGTTTTTCCAAGTCCTGACTCACCTGTTATTATGAGTCCTTTAGTTTGTACTTCTGTTATACATTTATTTGTATAATCATTAGCAACTTTTACTGCTATTTCATTGCCTGAATTAATATTAAAATTTTCAAAGTTCAGATTTTGAAATTTTCTTTCATTATAGTTCTGTCTGTATAGCTTGTTTATAACATCCCTAAAATGTTTTCTTTTCTGGATTTCATATTCTTGCTCATCTCTTTTTTTCCAATACTCTTGTGCTTTATTACAATCACATCTTTCGTATTTAATTGCATCAGGAGAAATATTAGCATATAAATAATCAAGTCCTATTGGGTCTAATTCTTTGCCACAAAATTCACATTTTTTCAATTTATTGTGTATAACTTCGCTACAATTTATATTGTCTAAAACCATTCTCGTTCTCCTCTCTTATACTTTCTTCTTTCTTATCTTCTATATCTTTTTTGTTCTTTTCTTCTTCGTTATCCAACATTTCAATAACGTTACTTTTTTCATTTTCACTTTTATGCTTTTCACGATATTTTCTTTGCCTTTCTCTGTTTTGCATTTGATATTTTTCGTACTTTTCAATACTTTGATACTTGTCCCAATTTTTTATTAGAAATGTTTCCCCTTCTTTTTTTAACATTCCTAATTCTAGAAACTTATTCAAAATTTTTTCAATTTTTTTATTAGATTTTCCCATAATCTTTGAAAAATTTTGAATTGTCATAGGATTATTTTCTCCTATTTCTAATCTTCCTTTATTATTACATTCAACTGATAATGCAATTAACTGAATCCACACTCTAAAATAAGTGTCTCCTTCTGGAAGATTTAGAATTATTTGAATTTTCCTGTTTGAAAATATTGTAGTTTCTGTCTTAAACCACGGTATTTCATACATAGCCTCCTTTCCTCACTTTCTTTCAATTAATATTTAATTGATTCTTTTTCTTTACTACTTAGATATTCATCTAATACTTGAACTCTAAATAGAAATTTTCCACCAACTTTGGAACATGGTATTTGTTTTCTTCTTACTAATTGATTAATTAACCAATAAGAAATTCCTAAATACTCTGCTGCTTCTTTCATTGTTAGTGTTGTTCTTTTTACTTTTTGTAGTTCCATACATATTCCTCCTTACCTTTAAGTTATAAATCTTTGTTAACAAGTTTTATAAAGTTTTTTCATGTTAACTAATTGAATTTTACCACGCTCTATGATAAAATCCTATTAAATTTAGTGAATTCAGTTATCAAAATGAATTTTTTGGTTATTTCACAATTTGTTAACAAGGGAGATTATATATGGAAAGAAAAAATAAAATAGGTATATCCTTTGATGTTTCATACTTTTCTCAAATATTTATTCATACTTCTGGAGCATATTTGAGTAAGCCTATTAGTAAAAATAATAATAAGTATTTAGCAAATTTAAGGACTATTCCACCTGATGAAAGATTTGGACAATTGGTTTTAGACCTTGAAAATGCAACCTCTGATTCAAAACGAGAAGAAATAATTAATGAATTGAAATCAATAGTAGAAGTAGATAAGACTGCTAACACTATGTCACTTTCTTTTAAAGATAACATAGAAGAATTAAAAGGTTATATAGTTTTTGAGCCAATTACTGCAGTTGAACATTACGATCTTTCTTTATTAGATTTTATAAGTTATGATTTTGATGTATTTAATGATTATTTGTTATTTTTTATAAATTTTTTTGATTATTTTATAGATAAATTAGATAGTAAAGATAGTAAATATATTGAATTAGATACTTTATATCCAGTAAATGAAATAATAGAAATAGCTAAAAAATACTATAATAAAGAAAAAGGAAATTTAATATATTATCAAAGTCTTTTCAAGAAATGTATTAATTTTGTTTATTGCATTGACAATCCTTTTGATATGAAATATTTAACTCATAAGCAAAAATTTTTCTTATATAATCAATTATATCAAGATACTTTTACAGAATTTAAACAAGACTTTCATTCAACAGACTTATTAGACTATCAATATAATGATTTTCCTATAAGAAAAGAATTGATTGGCCTTGAGGACATAAATGTTTTAGTTTCTGCTATTGAAGAAATAGACCCTACTGGAAGAAAACTTAATAGCTTACAACAATTTGAAACTAATAATTTATTCACAAGTTTTTATATTACACTATTCAATGTAGTAGCAGTAAATAAAATGCACATAAAAATATGTGGTAATTGTGGAAGATATTTTATAACTCATAAAGAAACAGTCTCTTATTGTGATAGGATTATAGAAAAAGAAATGACTTGTAAAGATATTGGCAATAAAGAATATCAAAGAAGAAAATTAGAAAATGACACTACTTATGATAAGTATAGAAAAATTGGAAGTAGAAAACAACTTAGAGCTAGTCGTAATCCTGAAATAGATATGTACCAAAAAGATTTGGAACAATATAGAAAAATAGGGAAAAAAATGTATAAGGATGTTTGCTCTGGGAAAATTTCTAATGAAGATTTTGCAAAATGGGTGGATGAACAGGATAAATAAAAGTAGTACTCCTTTGTACTACTTTTATTTGTTTACCTTTTTAAAAATGCTTATTAAATTCATAATTATCATATTGTAACATGTTTTTAAATATTATATCTATAACAATTTCATACAATATTTTGGTTCTTTTATAAAGCCAATTAAAATCTACATTTTCAGCCATATAATTTTTAGGATTTGCTTTTTTATCTATTTTCGGAAAAGCTATAAATAGTTTTTTATTCTGTATATAATATCCTTTATGTACATAATGATTCCTTAAGCAAATTATTTCTTGTACGATGTTTTCAATATTTTCAATTTTCTCTTTATCTTTATAATTATTTTCTATACTATATTTTATAAAAGTTGTTTGAATATTCTTTATATGTTGTTGTTTATAATAACATTCTATGAACCTATAAAACATCAAAAAATTGTCTTCTATATTCCTTGAAGTATTTAATATTATATATGGTATATTTCTTACTTCATTTCTACTATTTCTATATGGAATTGTTGTATAGCATTTAAATAAAAATTGCAATAAATTTTCTTTTACACTATTGTTAACATGTGAATCCTTATATTTTATTTCATTTGTTGGAAAACATAGTTCATAGAAAAATCCTTCAATTTCTACTACTATTTTATCAATATCAAATTTACAAGGTTTTAATAATTGAAAAAACATCGTTAACTCATTCACATAATCATAAACTTCTTCATAACTAATACATTTATCTATTTCAATTTCAATATATCCATTTAGCTGTATATCTATTCTGTTATTTTTTCTACTCAGTTCACTTTTCCAGCCATCTGATATTTCTAAAGATTTTATATTATTACTATTTACTTCCATTTTTTGCTTTGCTGTATCTCTTTTTAATCTAATAATATACTCATTATCTGTTTCTTCTTTAGTCAAACTTGGATAACCTATAAATTCATTTATTAGGTTGCTATAAACTCTAATTTTCCTTATATTTTTATTATTTGGTATATTACATAATTTTTCGTAATTACCATTTTTAAAATAATATCTTGCAAAAAATTTTGTTTTATAGCCTCCATCTGGACTTCCCAATACTTCTGAAAAACCACAATAATAAGCTGTTTTTAATAAATAGTTCATTGTTGTTTGATTGTCAATTATTAGTATATCTCTATTTTTAAATTTCGTATTACTTCCATATGTTCTTAACCCATTAACAGCTGGTATCTCATCCATAATATCATAATTAACTATTACTTCTACTCCGTCATCTTTAATTTCATATTTGCAATCATATTTTTCATCATATTTTTCATCAAAATAGCAAACAGCCATTATTATTTCTCCTTTATTCTATTCCTATTCCATTATTCACATTATCCAATCTTTCGTATTGATATTTGCAAGTATATTTCATGTATTCAACTATTTCATTTATATCTATATTATATTTTTTTATATCCTCTCTTCTAATATATATTATCAACTCAGTTGCTATTTTTTTAGTTGTATTATTAGCTACAAATGAAAATATTATATGTTTAAGGATCTCTTCTCGTGACTTTACTATTCCCATCCTTCCTGTTCCTATAATTGGAATTGCAACTGGCTCAACATGTCCATATTCTCCAATATATTGCCATAAACGTGATAAAGAATCTGTAATATTCATAGTAGAAGGATTTATTGTTTTTCCTTTTGGGTTTATATCAGAATCAGCCAGAAAATAAAATCTTTTTCCATTTTGATTAATTTCAACCGTAGTTCCTATTTCATATCTTTTGTTTTTAGATTTATCTCTATCTGTTAGTTCAATAAATTGTCTATTTTCTAATTCTTTTTCTATTAAATAATCTAAAGTACTAATATTGTTCTTAAAATATTTTTCTTGTACTTGTCCCTGAACACTATGTATACTAATAAAGTCATTCTCCATATTTGTATCAAATGTTGAATTTGTTGGTACGATTATAGCATTTTTTTCTTTTAGTATATTTCCAATTTTCAATATTATTTTTATATCCCTATCTTTAATATTAAATATATATTCCTTTCTTGGCCAATTAACAATAATAATTACTATTATTCCTAAAATTAATGAAATTCCTAGAATAGCTTGTGAAATATCTATTTTAAAACAAGCAAGAACTTCATTAACAGTTACAATTGTTCCAAGATAAGCTAATATACTAATAATATCTTTTTTTATGACTGGCCATATATTTTTAATAAAATAGTCCATTATAGTCCTAATTCCTTATAAACACTATCTTTATAATAATAAGCCCCACTTTTTCCTTCTTTACTATACTGCTCATGTGAACTAGGCCAATTTTCAAGAGCATATTGTAAAATTCTAGAATTAAAACTTATATGCACAGCTAAGTGATCTCTCATTAATGCTGGACATTTGTCTGTATCCATACTTTTTTTACCATTTAAATTTACTACAATACATGGAATATCTCTTTTTATTGCTTGCTCTATTTCCCATCTTACATACTTATATAAATATTTTGTATGATCTCCAACTAATAAAACAAATACTTTTGTATTCCTAAATCTCTCCTGCAAACCTGCTTTTATAGACTCTTCACTTTTATCATATATATTATTTAGATCATGTGCATCATAAAAGTTAAAATCTGTATTATCATTTTGTTTCCATGCTTTCATTAAATAATAATATCTTAAATCATTATCCGCATCCATTGAAACATAAACTTTATTTTTATAACTCATAATTACTCCTCCTATTTTTGTCATATTTTATCATAAAATGTCAAAAAAATCCAGTAATATCAATAAATTTAAAATGCAAACTTTTCGACATTTTTCTACATTATTTTACTCATAAAATTTTATTTTATTATCTATTGCATTTTGTTATCATTTATTGTATAATTTATATTGTTAACAGATATATTATCCTCTCCCACCCATAGGTATGCCTGAAAGGAGGTGAAAAAGGTAATGGCTGGGAGTATTGAAAAAAGAGGAAAAGATAGTTACAGACTAGTATGTCTTGCAGGATATGACTTGCAAGGACGACCTATTAAGAAAACAAAAACAATACACGGAACAAAAAAGGATGCTCAAATAGAACTTGCTAAATTTGTTGCTGATGTTCAAAACGGTCTTGTAATTGAAGGAAAATCTCTGAAATTCTCTGAATTTACAGAAATATGGAAAAGAGATTATGGTTCAAAAGAACTTGCACCTTCAACATATAAAAGATATTGCAGAATGTTAGAAACAAGGATTCTTCCCTACTTTGGACATTTCTATATTAACAAAATAAAACCTACAGATATTATGCAATTTTATGATTTACTAAATAAAGATACACAATTAGTTAGGAAGAAAAGTAACAATGGCAAGAAAACATTAAAACCTTTATCTGGTAAGACAATATTAGAGCATCACAGACTACTTCGTGCAATGCTACACAAAGCTATATATTGGCAATTAATCGTATCTAATCCAGCAGAAAGAGTTCAGCCACCTAAAGCAATGAAACCTAAAAGAAGATATTATGATGATGAACAATGTAAAGTATTACTAGAAAACCTAACAGAACTTGGCGAAGAACAAATTAAATACAAAGTTGCAATCATCTTAACAATATTTACTGGTGTAAGACTTGGTGAACTTATGGGCTTAGAATGGCAAGATGTAGATTTCAAAACTGGTATAGTAAGTATAAATCGTTCTAGTCAATATTTAGCAGACAAAGGTGTATATACTAAGACACCTAAAACAGAAAGTTCTATTAGAGAAGTAGCAATTCCTGATTTCGTCGTTTCTTTGCTTGAAGAATATAAGTTATGGTATGATTATCAAAAATCGTTCTATGGCGAATTATGGACGAATTCTAATAGGTTATTTGTACAAGCTGACGGCAAACCTATGCACCCTTCTACAATTAGTAAATGGTTTGTAAAATATGTAGCACAAATAGGACTACCTGTAATTAACTTCCACGGATTAAGACATACAAATGCTACACTTTTAATATCACAAAATATTGATGTAGCAGTAGTAGCAGCAAGATTAGGTCATGCACAAATTACAACAACATATAATTTCTATGTACATCCTATTATTTCTCATAATAAAATTGCAGGAAATGTATTACAAAACTTGTTACTACAAAAAAATTAGTCTAAAATCTTTTTTCAAATTTCACTAAAGTGATTTAAAAAGTCATTAAATTTTTCACGATAAAAAAAGTAAAAGACTACTAAATATAAAATTAGGTTTCCCATAGTCTTTTACTGAAAATTTATTAGAAATATCAATGTTTTTTGAGGATTTCTTCCCCAACTTTTCCCCAATTCTACATAAAAAGGCTGTTTTTAGACGTTATTGTAAACTAATTGGAGGATATAAAAAATCGCTACAACTTAGATAGCTGTAACGATATAAGTTTGGTTGCGGGGGTAAGACTCGAACTTACGACCTTCGGGTTATGAGCCCGACGAGCTGCCAACTGCTCCACCCCGCGATGTATTTAATTTCTTAACCTTTATTAGTATACTTCTTTTTCTTAGTGTTGTCAATATATATTTAGAAAAATCCTTGATTTCACAGATTTTTTTATTTAATATTAACCATTTATTTTAATCTACATCTATATTAATTATACCTAGCATGAGCTCAGCCTTTTGCCTTGCTCACACTATAATTTTATGCTATTTTACCGTTACATATTCCTTTATATTTTCAAATTTTGCTTCTCCTATTCCTTTTACTTCTTGTAATTCATCTATTGATGTAAATTTGCCATTTTGCTCTCTGTATTCTACTATCTTCTTCGCTATTGATGGGCCTATTCCTGGCAATTGTTCAAAGTCTTCTTGCTTTGCTTCATTTATATTCACTTTTTGTTTTTTACCTCCTTCTACTTTATCTTTTATAATCACATTATTTCCACTTTCTGTGGTTATATACACCTTTCCTTCGTTTGCTTCTTTCTCTTTTTTGCTAGGTATATATATTTTTTGTCCATCTGATAACACAAATGCCAAATTTACTTGGTCTAAATCTGCTTCTTGTGTAACTCCTCCTGCTTTTTTTATTGCATCTGAAATTCTTGATTCTTCTGGCAATTCTATTATTCCTGCATTTTTTACTTTTCCTGTAATGTGCACAATTATTGTGCTTTCTTTTGGTTCATCTGCTTCCACATTTGTGTAAAAATCATTAAAATTATATTCTTCTTTTCCCCCATTTGTAGTGTATATGTATATTCCAACTCCCAATATTACTAATGTCCCCACGATTCCAATAATTAATTTTTGCTTAAAACTTAATTCCATATTTATTCCTTTCCAAAAAACTTGAAATTTTGGCAATTTTAATATATATTTATATTTGTAACTTAATATAATAAACTTATAGGAGAAATTTCATGAAGAAACTTAAAATAATATTTTTTATTTTTATATTTTTAATGCAATTTATCATATTTATATCTCCTTCTTATGCTGATAGTGATAATTTAAAAACATATTGTCCTTCATGTATTTTGATTGAAGCTAATACTGGAAAAATTTTATATGAGAAAAACTCTAATGATGTAAGGTTTCCTGCAAGTACTACTAAAATTATGACTGCCATTTTAACTGTTGAAAATTGCAATCTTGATGATGTTGCAACAGTCAGTCACAATGCTGTTTATTCAATTCCTTATGATTACACTCATGCTAGTTTAAAAGAAGGCGAGGAACTTACAATTGAACAACTTTTGTATGCTCTTATGATTCCTTCTGCAAATGATGCAGCAATAGTTTTAGCAGAACATATTTCTGGTAGTGTTGAGGAATTTTCTAAATTGATGAATAAAAGAGCTGAAGAGCTTGGTTGTAAAAATACTCATTTTGTTAATCCAAATGGTATTCATAGTAAAGACCATACATCAACATCTTATGATTTAGCTTTAATGGGAAAATTTGCTATGCAAAATAGCATTATTAGAAAAATAGTGTCAACTACCCAGTTTACATTACCTGCAACAAATAAATATAGTAAAACCGATAGAATCTTTAATAATTCAAATGATTTATTAAATACATATAGTAGATATTATTACGAAGCAACTACTGGTGTTAAAACTGGTTATACTGGTGAAGCAGGAAATTGCATTATTGCAAGTGCTAAAAAAAATGATTTTGAAGTTATTTTGGTTGTACTTGGTGGTGAATCTACAAATACTGGTTTAAGTCAAAGATATTTAGATTGTAAAACTTTATTTGATTATGCTTTTAATAATTATTCATTAAAAACATTAAATGAAAAAAATGCTGTTTTAAAGCAAATTACAGTTCGTGGAGCTACTGAAGAGACACAAAATTTAAATGTTCTTATAAAAGATAAAATAGAAATTTTTTCTGAGAATAGTGCAGATTTATCTAGCTTAGAACCTGAAATTACTTTGGATGAAAATTTAATGGCACCAATTTCTGCTAATAGCGCAATTGGTAAAATAACTTATAATTATGATGGTCAAACATATTCATCTGATTTAATTGCCGAAACTCAAGTACTGTCATCTGATTTTTTACCACTTTTATTTAGAATTTTATTAATTTTTGTTGTTTTATATTTGCTATTTTTACTTTTGAAAAAACCTAAAAATAAATCTAAAAAAACATATAAGAAAAAAACTAAAGGTGGAAATTATAAATTTACGCAGTTTAGTAATTATTAAAAATAATAGGGCACTAATTTTAATTAGTGCCCCATATTTTTTTATTCATCTTTTCCTAAAATAATTGTAACATCAACATCTGTTTCTTCTGCAGATGAACTTCTTTGAGTTTGTACTAATAATTTCATTTCATCTATTGCAGCGTTTTCAACATTTCCTCTTTTTATTATTATGCTATTATCAATGCTTGAAGTTTCTGAACTTTGTATATTAGTATATCCAGCTTTTTTTAATCTGTTTTCTATTTTTTCTAATTTAACACTACTTCCACTTCCGTTTAAAACTTCAATTTTAATTTTTGATTTATCAATTCCAGTTGTATCAACACTACTTGTGTCTATTTCTTCATCTTGTAGTTCTGGGTTTAAGAATAGTTTGTCAATTACTTTTGCAGTTTTTTGCTCTTCTGCTGCATAAATCCAAACTCCATTTGTGTATTCTGATGCACCTGGTAATTGTTCTGTTCTTAAATTTTCAGTGTTAAATTCTACTATATAAGGAATGTAATCTTTAACAATATTAAAGTCTATATTTGTTTCAACATATTTTTGTGCAATGTCTATAAATTCATTTATTTTTAAAATGTTTTCAACTTTTAATGTTTGCTTTGCAAGTGCTTTTAAGAAATTTCTTTGTGTTTTCATTCTACCATAATCTTCAATTCCATATTCAGATGGATATGTTGAACCATCATTATTATGTCTAAATCTAACAACTTGCTCAGCCTTATCACCATCTAGTTTTTGAACTCCGGCTTTCAAGTTAATATGTAAATTCTGTCTATTTGAATCATACTTCATATCAATTGGTACATCAAATGTTACTCCACCTATTGCATCAACTAATGCTTTAAATGCTTGTGTATCAACTTTTAAATAATATTTGATATCAAGTCCAGTTAACTCATTTACTTCTTTTAATGAATTTTCAGCTCCTGTTTGATATACTGCATTTATTTTATCCCAAGCTGTTGCTTGACTTTTATTATATCCAATAAATGTATCTCTAGGTATTGAAAGCATAGAAGCTTGTTGTTTTTGTGGATCATATTCAGCTATCATAATAGTATCTGTTAAGTTTTCACTTTGTCCTAATAATAAGCAATAAATTTTAGGTAAAGTTTTAACTGTTTCTTGGTCATGTCCAATTGCTGTAGCTAAAATTCCTTTTAAACCTCCACCATTTTTATGTACTTTATATGCAAATACTCCTCCAACTATTAATAAAAGTAATAATAGTAATAATAATATTTTTTTACCAATTCCCTTCTTCTTCTTTTTATATTTCGTTTGTTTTTCTTCTTTCAATTTTTTCACCTAATTCCTTTTTATTTGACAATTTATATAATAACAAAAATCTTGCCTTTTGGCAAGATTTTTAATTGAAATTTAAAATATGATTTTTAATAATAAATTGTTATTATACATCGCACTTCCTATAAACGATTTTTGTAATGCAATTATAAATGAAGTATTATTTATCATTGGGCTTATAAATGAAATTATTGCTAATGCAATATATATAATTACTAAAGATTGTAGCAATCCATATACTACTCCTCCTAGTTTATCACATTGTTTTATAACTGGTAATTTAGTGATTAAATTTGCCAAACCTTTGATAAATAATAGAATAATTCTACTAACTATAAATAAACCAATTGCAACTGCAATATTAATAATCATAATAGCAACATTTCTTGCTGTTGATTCTACTATTGCTGTTTTTGCTTCATTTCCAGCTTTCTCTACTGATTCATTTATATAATTTGTAATAACATCTGGCATATTTTCTTGTGTTTTTTCTTCTTCTGGTTTTTGTTCTTCTTGCTTTAAGAAACTTTGTTTAATTGCCTGTTCTAAGTTTTCATCCCAGTCAGTTTTATTAATTATAAAATTTGATACAGGTTTAAATAATATAAATGCAATTATTAACGCTAATACAAATGATACTATTTTTAAAAGTGATCCTGTTAAACCTTTGTGATAACCAATTAAAATACATAATGCAATTATAGCAACTATTACTAAATCAATTATTATACTCATTGTAACTCCTCCTATAAATTAACAATTTCTATTTTGTCTCTATAAATAATTCCGGCTACTCCGTCACCCAATATAATTTTTTCAATTACTTGAGAAGAGGTATACCTTTTTATAAGCCATGCATTTGTGTCTACAAAATAAACTTCATCTCCAAAATTAATTGCTATTACATTGTTACATGAATCCACAGCTTTTGCAACTTCTTCAATTGTGTATATACTTTCTTTTCCATTTGATGTGTTTTGTATTTCTATAACTGTATCTGCGCTAAAAATTCCTGTTGACTTTTCATAAGTTCTAAATATATGTCCATCTAATTCTATATCTGCAAATGTAATTTTAGGGTTGTCTTCATTTAATTTTACAAGTTCAACATCAACTCCAGATTCAAATTTATGAATTCCATCATCATACATACAAATTAATTGGTTCTTGTCTTGATATTTTATTCTTAAAATTAAGCTATCTTGTGGTGCATTATATGTGTATTTTGCTTCAGTATTTTTTTCTTTTACATCTTTAATTGATATTATTTTTATATTTGATTGTATTACTGTTCCAGAATTATTTACTTCTGCATAAGCAAATTCTGAATTATCTGGTGATACATAAGCATCTACTGCAATAGTATTTGATAAATATGTTTTAAATAGCTCATTTCCTTTTGTATCAAATGTACTAATTACTGCTTTATGTGTTGTTCCTGTTACTATTGCACATACATATCCATTTTTGTTTACTGTTACTTTATTTAAATTTCCATCTATGTTCTTTTCCCATATAACATGATCTTCTGATATTAAGTATATTTTTTGACTATTGTTTTCTGCAATTACTAAATACTTTCCATTCACATCATATATTGGGTTATTAATTTCAATTTTTACTTCTTTCTCTTTTTTACCAGATGCACTGTATTCATTTAAAGTATTTTCTGCAAGTACACAAATATATTTTCCATAAGTAAAAATATTTGTATTAGAATCATAATCAATTTCAATTATTGGTACATTTTCCTCTGTTACATCTTTTCTAAATATATATCTGTCCATAAAGTTTCTAAAACTTTTATTAGTATTATATATTATTGCTGATGTAATGACTAATATTATTAGTATAATAATTGCAATTACTATATACAATTTCTTTTTATTAAATTTTCTATCTTTTCTAAATTTTATTACTTTGTCCATTGTTTTATTCCTTTATATTTTTATACAATAACTATATACTACATTCAGTTAAATTACAAGTATTTTACTTTCAAAATGCCCCAAATTTGTATTAACCCCAGCACACCAAATATTGGATATAGCAAACTTACCAAATTTGAAAATCCCACTGGCGCAACTAATACTGATATTACACAAATTCCAATCATCCATATTTTTTCATTTTTATTAACATTTTTTATAAATCCATAGCCAGATGCTATTGCAGTTGTAAATATTGCAATTAATATAACTATTCCATAAATCACTGAATATATATTTCCAAATTCTTTTGTTATCTGTATAAGTGGCAATTCCAAATTTTGCACATAATTATTTCCTCTTAATAATAAAAAATATAATGCTAAGCCAAGCACACATAAAATTGCACTGCATAATATACTGCACATTTTTATTTGACTTTGTTTTTTTATATATACATTAAGTTCTATTAAGATTGGAATTAATAAAATACTGTTATAACTTGCATACAATACACTACTAAATAACCAACCTGTGCAATAATTTATTTGGTTGTTGTTGCTTGCTATAAAATTAATATTTTTTATTCCAAGATAGCTTATAAAGAAACATAAAAATGGTATTAATATTGTATTTATTGATACAATGCCTTTAGTATTATTCTTAAATGTTATATAGCATAATATGCTAATACATATTGCTGGAATATAAATTAAAATTTTAAATTCCTGGTTAAAGTATGCACTAAATCCAGCTATCATTACAAAAAATGATATTAATAAAAAACATTGTATTATTACTTGCATTAATTTATTTAATTTTTTATTTGTACTTAATATTAATAAAAAATCAGAATATGATTTTACAGATTTTATATTTAAAATTTTAAATACCTTATAAATAATAAATCCTGTTATTATACATGAAAGTATCATTCCTATAATTCCCATAAATCCATATTTATTAAAAAATAAATATATTTCTTGCCCAGATGCAAAGCCTGCCCCTATTGTTGTTCCAATTATTACAAAAACAATTTTCAAAACATTTTTCATAAAAAAACTCCCTCATATAAAATATATGAAGGAGTTTTAAATTTTATTTCTTTCTTCTTCTAACTTGCCATACTACAATTCCTACAATTATTATAACTACTGGTATACCAAATATTATTGATAAAATAATTTTTGTTTGATTTTCTGTAACATCATAAGTAGTAACTGTTTCACCGGCTTTTCGAATTGTTATATTATCTTCTCTTTCAGTTAAATATGATACTGAATTTAATAATATATCTTCATTATTGCAAAATTCTATAGCATATCTATAATACATACCCATTTGTATTTGCGCATTTGTTGCAAATGCAGTATTTGAAAATACTATTAATTTTGAAATTTTATCTTCACTTATTGTTTTTGTAAGCATTGCAGCAACTGTAGCTCCTGAAGCACTCTCGTCACTTGATATTTTAGTTTGACTACTTGATGTTAAATCAGTTCTATAAAATGCTTTATCACTTACTGTTGCTAAAGTTTCTAGAGTAACATTTTTCTTAGCTAATTCATCTGTTGATTCAAATGTTAGTTTTCCTGCTGTCATCATACATACATTTAGCCCCATGTTAATATCTTTTACAAGTTCAGAACTTGTATTTATAGATGCGATTATATATGAAGGTGCTCCTGATACCATTTTGCTACTGTTAGCTTCCATAATAAATCCTTCTGAATTTTTTACTCCATATACATCTAATATTTTTTGGAAATTAGGTGTTTTTATTTTACCCAAATTTGGATCCATTAATAGTAAAATTTCTCCGCCATTGTTGATATATTTTAATATTTCATCTTTTTCTTTTTTATCTATATCATTTTTTAAAGCTGTAATCACTAATACTTTACAGTCTTTTGGTATACTTCCTGCTGTTAACAAGTTTAAGTATTCAACCTGATTAACTTCTGATTCTAATGAACTTTCTAAATATTGAAAATATCCATCATTATACAAATTATGACCTGTTAAAATACATATTTTAGGTTTTATATTTGTTGTAACATCTAAAATTGCATTTGTTATTGCCTCTTCTGTTATATCTATTTGTTCATGAGTACTATAATCATAAGTATATAAGTCACTATCTTGTAAAATTTTAATTTTTGACTCAGTTTCAACTGCAACAAATGATGATGTATCAGTTAAGCCATATTCTGTCTTCCATTCTTGTTTTGAAGTTAAATTTTCAAGTTTTTCAACTGTTATGTTATCATTTAGTGTTGCATACTTGTTTGCAAAATCTTCTACATATTCATACATATTGTATGTTGTAATTGTAATTTTTTGATCTAAATTTTCAAGCTTATCTTTTGTTGCTTGAGATATAGAATAAATCTTATCTTTTGTAAAATCTAAATCTGTTATATTAGCTTTGTCTACAAAATAACTGATTGTTAAAAATGCACATATTATAATAGCACATAGTAAAATAGTGAGTACAATACTTTGTAGCCATCTCTTTTTTATAATTTCTATAAATTTTTCTTTCATGCTTTTTCATCCTTTCTATTATTTTATTGATTTTTTTCTTTGCATAATAATAATTGTAAATAAAATAAATACTACTGTTATTCCCAATAAATTAACAACTTCAGACATTGATATTAATCCTGCTGGGAATTTTTGATAATTGCTCATTAAATCAATAATAGAAAAGTTATCATTTAGGTTTGGTAAAAACCATGAGCTTACAAAAAATACTATTGTAACAACTGCAGAAATAATTTGATTTTCTGTTAAACTAGATATAAACATTCCTATAGAAATTGCAGCCATTCCTACTAGTAAAAATCCTAGTATCATAACAAGTGTTGGCACTAAGTTTGGTGCTTTAAAAAAGCATAAAATTGCATAATATATAAGTGAAAATATTAATGTTATTACTATTACACTAACACCTGCCAAAAATTTTCCAAGTACTATTTCAGTAATACTTCTTGGAGATGTTAGTAATAATTGCTCTGTTCCATTTTTTCTTTCTTCTGCAAACATTCTCATTGTTAGTATTGGAACAATAATTAGTAGCCCATACCTTGCTGTATTAAAGTATAAATTTCCTATGTCATATCCTCCTACACTAACAGTTGTTAGGTAGAAAAATAAACTAAATATTAATAAAAATAAGCCTATTGTTATATATCCTGTAGGAGATAAAAAATAACTTTTTAATTCTTTTTTATAAATTGCAAACATTACTCTTTTCCTCCTTTACTTTGTTTTTTAGCTTTCTTTTCTTCTTTTTCTTTAATTTTCTTTTCCTTTATTTTCTCTTTTGATTCTTCTTTGTTTGTATTTTCTTTTTTGTCAGAATCAATTAATTTTATAAATGCATCTTCTAATGTAGATTCATCTTTTTTAAGTTCAAAAATTGTGATATCCTGTTTTGGTAAAATTTCAAATATTTTTTTTCTTAAGTCAACCTTATCTGCTGATGTAACAGCATATTGTTTTGTACCATCTTCATTATCTTTTACCAATTTAATCTCTTCAATTTCTTTAACTTCTTCTTTTAAGTTTTTCATTTTTTCATTTTTGTCTTCAACTGTAACAAGAATTGTATTTTTCTCTTTTGTTTTATTTTCCAAGTTTTCAGGAGTATCTATCGCAACAATTTTTCCGTGATTTATAATTATTACTCTTTCACAAATTTGGCTAACTTCTGATAGAATATGGCTACTTAAAATTACCGTATGTTTTTTTCCTAGTTCCTTTATTAGACTTCTAATTTCAGTAATTTGCTTTGGATCAAGTCCAACCGTAGGTTCATCTAGAATTATTACTTCTGGATTTCCTACTAAAGCTCCTGCCATACTTACTCTTTGTTTATATCCTCTTGATAAATTTTTAATTAGCTTGTTTTGTACATCTTTTAATCCTGTTTCTTCAATTGCTTTTTCTACTGCTTCTTTTCTTTCCTTAGCTTTAACATCTTTTAGCTCAGCCATATAATTTACGAATTCTCTTGCAGTTAGTTCTGTATACAAAGGAACCCCCTCTGGCATATACCCAATTTGTTTTTTTGCTTTCTTTGATTTTTTTACAATATCAAAGCCATTAATAATAATTTGCCCTTCTGTAGGCTCAATAAATCCTGTTATCATATTCATAGTTGTAGTTTTTCCTGCTCCATTAGGACCTAAAAACCCAACTACTTCACCATCTTTTATTGTAAAATTAATATTGTCTACTGCTTTGATATTAGGATATTTTTTCGTGACATTTTTTACTTCTATCACTTTAGATTCCTCCTTTTTCTTGTTTCCGTATGTTTTATACCTCGTTATCTTATCACTATCTTATTTCCCTGGCAATGTTTTTGTAAATATTTCACATAGAATTTACATTTTTTGAATATAAATCAAATCAAAGAGGTGTAACTTTATGGAATTTATTTATCCTTTTTTTATTTCATTTTTGATGGTTTTTGTGAGCGAACTTGGTGATAAAACTCAACTTTTAGTTTTATCTTTTTCTGGTAAAGATAAAACTTTTAAAATTTTATTAGGTGTTGCCATTGGCTCCTTTTTTAGTCATGGATTGGCTATTTTATTGGGAAGTAGTCTAGCACTTTTTGAAAATCAAATTTTACATCATACAATTGAATTAATTACATATTCTTCTTTTATTATAATGGGAATTCTCTCTTTACTACCTAAAAAAGAAAAATTAGTAATGGATAATTCCAAAAAAGAAAATTTACTATATAAAATTACAAATTTAAAAATTAATTATTGTTTTTTAATTGCATTATGCATAATGGTTGGGGAACTTGGAGATAAAACTTTTTTAGCATCTATTGGACTTGGAATTCAATATTCTAACTATAAACTCTCTTTAATTTTAGGTGCAATTTTCGCAATGGTTGCATGTGATTATATTGCTATAGTTTTAGGAAGATTTTTAAATAAATATATTTCTGAACAATCAATGCAAAAACTTTCTGGAATTCTATTTTTGATTTTTGGATTTATCGGTTTTATTTCAATGTAAATTGCTTTTTTAGCTTAATCATGTTATAATTATATAGTCGAAAATAAATAAGAAAGAGGAATAATTATGACAAGTAAACAAAGAGCTTATTTAAGAGGTTTAGCAAACTCAATTGATCCTATTTTTCAAATTGGAAAATCTGGATTGTCTGAAAATTTGTTAAAACAATTAGATGATGCTTTAGAAGCAAGAGAATTAATTAAAATAAATGTATTAGAAAATTCTGGCGAAGATGTAAAATCTTTAGGTAATGCAATTGCAGATAGTATAAACGCTGTTTGTGTTCAAACTGTAGGAAATAAAATCACTTTATATAGAGCTAGAAAGAAAAATCCAATTATTTTACCAGACTAAAAAAACAATCCTTATTTTAAGGATTGTTTTTTAATAAATCTCTTACATATACTTGATTGCCTTCTCTGTCTTTTGTTCTTAAATTTGGAAATGTTTTTTCCATACGCTCATTTGTAAAATAGTCATTTTCTATTTTAGAAATTATACTATTATTATTTTTTGTTTCAATTGTCTCATTATAATATGTTGCAATCGCACGATTTTCGTAAGTATTTATGCTCCATATAGTTACAAGCATATCAATTAATAAAAATAATGCAAACGCTATTTCAATAGGCCATTTTATTTTGCCAGAAATCTTATTAACCAGCTTATCCATCCTTGGCTTTACAAATCTCATCATTCCAATTGTTAAAAATCCCCAAAACAATGAATATAACAAGCAAATTCTACCGTTTATATCTTTTCCAACACAAGAATAATCCCAAAATCTAGCACCATATATAGCTTCTATACAGTAGCTTAATAAATATTCAACAACCGAACCTATTAAATATCCCAATATAAATAATTTAAAATAGTTTTTCTTGTCCACCTTGTTTAATAATATTATTAAGCATGTACCACCTACTCCATATATTGGGCAAAATGGACCCCATATAAATCCTTTTCTGCTTTCCCAAATTCCCATAGTAAATCGTGCATATAAAGTTTCTATTGCTAAGCCCAACATGCTAAATAATACAAAATACCAGAAAATTTGATGTACATTAATCTTTTTTTCTTCTTCCATATATTTCACCTGTTTTGATTATAACTTACCTTTATATTTTTTTCCAGTGTTTTTTACTATTTTTTATTGACAGGATTTAAAAATCGTGTTATTATAGTATTTGCTAATAGATAAATATTTTTTCTATTCACTAATGGGTCAGTAGCTCAGTTGGATAGAGCACAGGCCTTCTAAGCCTGGGGTCGGGGGTTCGAATCCCTTCTGGCTCACCAAAAAGATATTCATATATAATATGAATATCTTTTTTATTTTTTCATGATATCAATATATAATTTTATTATTGATTAAGATTTTATTTAATCATAAAATTGTAATGAAAAATAAATCTAATATTTAAAAATCATATAGTCTTATATAATAATTTTTTAAACATTAGTTTGAAATGTGGAAATTACAAATATGAATATTGATAGAATGATGAACATTTATAGTGTATTTACTGGATGTAAAATGGGTAAACCAATTGATAATGAGCAAAAAAGTAAAATAGTTGAAATTTTAGCTCAGGAAATATCGGCAGTATGTAAAACTAAAACAAAACAAGAAATTATAAATCTATTAAATGAAAATGATATAGGTTATTTGATAAATCGTACTGGAAGATTTAGTAAAATATGCCCAGACGGAATTTATAGTCCTACTAGTAATAATTTGTATGTAAAAGACGAATATATTGAATATATGATTGAATCTGGTAAAAGTAGCATAGTTGTTATTCATGAAGCAATACATAAGCTACAAAAACTCTCATTGCCAGAACAAGCATCTCAAGGCATTCAAACTTAACATTGTTGACCCTTCGAGTCCTCAGCTTATTTAGTAGATATCATTCCACTAAATAAGCTTTGATGGCACATGTAAACGTAGCTAAATTATTTAGCTACGTTTTTTTATTTTTTATTTAATTATGCATTTTTCCAAAATGCCTCATATCCCCTATGTGCTTCATATAAATCTAATTTACTTGTAACCTCATAAGGTGAATGCATTGAAAGTACCGGAACACCACAATCAATAACATCTATTCCTTTATTAGCTAAAATATATGCTATTGTGCCTCCTCCTCCAATATCTACTTTTCCAAGTTCAGCAATTTGATATCTAACATCATTTTCTTCAAATATCTTTCTAACTTCTGCCACAAACTCAGCATTTGCATCAGATGCTCCAGATTTTCCTCTAGCTCCTGTATATTTATTAAGTCCTATTCCTCTTCCTAAATATGATGCATTATTTTTTTCTGAAACACTTGCATATATTGGATCTAGTCCAGCATCCACATCTGCTGATAACATTTTAGAATTACAAAAAACTTTTTCCAATAAATTAGGTCTATTTATTCCTAATTTGTTTAATATTTCTGAAATGAATGTATCAAATACATGTGATTCCATACCTGTATTTCCCATACTTCCAATCTCCTCTTTATCAGATATAATGCATACTGCTGTCTTAACAGGATTTTGTACATTCATTAATGCTGTTAAAGATGCATAAACACATATTTTATCATCTTGCCCATAACCAGCAACCATGCTATTATCAAATCCCATGCTTCTGCAAGGCATTGCTGGTACTAACTCTATTTCTGAACTTAATAAATCTTTTTCTGTTATTCCATATTTTTCATTTAATATATTTAAAATATTTAATTTAACAGATTCAGCTATTTCACTACCTATTGGCATACTTCCAATTAGTAAATTTAAATCTTCTCCATCAATTCCGTCTGCTAATTTTTTCTTCATTTGGTCTTGTGCTAAGTGTGGTAATAAATCTGTAATTGTAAATATTGGATCATTCATATCTTCTCCTATATTTACAGTTATTTTTTCGCCATTTGTTTTAACTATAACTCCATGTATTGCTAGTGGAATTGTTGTCCATTGATATTTTTTTATTCCACCATAATAATGTGTTTTTAAGTATGCAAATTCAGAATCTTCATATAAAGGATTTGGTTTTAAGTCTAACCTTGGAGAATCTGCATGTGCACCTATTATATTCATTCCCTCTTCAATACTTTTTTCTCCTATAACAGCTAAATACATGCTTTTTCCACGGTTGTTCCAGTAAACTTTATCTCCTGGTTTTAAAGTTTCACAATCTTTTATATCTTTAAATCCATTTTGATGTGCTATCTCTGTTGAAGTATTTATAATCTCTCTTTCTGTCTTTGATTTATTCATATAATTTATATAGCCTTTAGCATATTCAAAAATTTTTTGTTTTTGTTCTTCTGTTTTTGCATTCCAGCCATTTTCCTTTTTATTAAATAATTTACTTTTTAATTCTTCAGCTTCTTTTTTGTCCATCTTTTGTCTCCTTCCATTTTTTTGTTATTGTATCACAACATTTTACAATTAGTATACACAATTTCAAAAAAATTATTTAGTTTTTTTACTTTTTATATTAACATTCCTAAAACTAAAATCCCAATATTGTCATTATATATTTCATCAAATTGAGATATCGGAAGTGGATTTTCACCTATTCCTGCTTCTATTGTATAACCTGGCCTTTTATAATTTTGAATAAACCAATCTTTATATCCTGCAAAACTCGAATTATATGGCACATCTGTCAAATTATAACCGCTAACTTTTTCAAATATTTTACCTATTTCATAACCATTTGGTGGATTAATATTTTGAAAATCCCAATAAATTTCTTTTCCCTGTGTATGATATGATATTGTTAGTTCAAAATTATTTTTTAATGTAAAATTGTATATTGCTAATGCTTCACTTTGTGTTAATGGACCTTCTCCCACAAAATTTTGAGGTGCAGGTTTTGTATATCCTTGTTCAAATTTTATTTTTCTAGCTTCTTGCCAACCTGCCGGAAGTTGTAAATTCAAATCCACTCCATTAGCATTTGCTTTCCAACCACTTGGAAATGGTATATTAGGAAATTCACTTGAAATTTTTAAATACTTTTTATATATATCACTATTTTTTTCAACTTGATTAGTAACTATATCTATTCCATCTGGATTCATCATTGGTAAGATGTATAAAGAAACATTATTAAATAATTTTCGTGCATTTTGACCAAATATTCTACTATTTAGAACATAGCTTTGACAAAAGTTTTCTACAAATTTCATAAGCAAAATACAACATATATACTCATTTGCATGCATTCCTGCATTATACATAATTTTTCTGCTTCCTCTTCCTATTTTTATGTATGGAAGCTGTTTGCCAAGTGTACTAAAGCCTATATTTCCTACTTCTAAAAAATTGTATTTACTTTTTAATTCTTGTATGTTTTTCATCATTAGTGAATAATAGTATTTTTGATTTGTTGGAACAATACTCATAAAAAACCACCTGCTATAATTTATTCAAATTAAGCAGGTAATGTGATTTTATTGTTTTAACTTACTATAACCATTGCTATAGTCTATTTCTATATTTGGTTGTACATTATAAATATACACATTAAAGCATATTTCTTTATTTTCTACAGATTGTGCTTCTATTTGTACTCCACTTGCCACTAAATTGTTTCCTTCAAATATTGGAGTTACCCTGTATAGTACATGATTATTTTCATTTTCTTTTAAATAGTTTAATACCTTTGTTTCAAATGGTAACATTCCGCTTGTGTTAAAATAATTGGTTCCTGTTATAAGGTTTTGTTTATTCGCATTTTCTGCTGATAAACTATATGCAATTAAATGACAACGATTATATAAGCTTTTTCCATTATACTCTACACTTTGCCAACCAGATGGATATATATTACTAATTGATGTTCTTTTTTCTCCTTCTTTTGGCATTGTATCTTTTCCTAAATTTGCATACGCAACTCCACATCTACCCAGTTTGTCTAATTTGCTGTATTTTTCAAAGCATTCATTTGTTAAATCACTTTGTTCAAAATTTGGAATATTATTATTTATTGTTACATATATTTCTCCATTGTATTCTGGAATTTCGCCTAAATTATAAGATACTTCCTGAGTTGTATTATCTAATACATTTTCATCTAGCTCGATATTTCCGAAATAAACTCCTGTAATTATTGCAATTAAAAATATTATACTTGTAATTAATTTTTTTGTTTTTCTTTTGCTCATTTTTTCACCTATTTTATATATTTTCCATTTACTCTTTTTACTATATCTCCAACATTAAAGTCTGGATATAATTCTTTATATGTGTATATTGACCCACTACCATTTTCGTGTGTTAAATAGATTTTGTCATCAGTTATTTTCTGCACAATAAAGTTAGTATTTTCATTATCTCTTAATACTCCATATAAATCATCTAATTTGTACCATGCTTCATCACTTTTTACATCTATTTCTCCATTATATAACTCACATTTATCTCCATTTAACTGTACTTTTTGGCCTGAGTATAGATTATAAAAATCTAATTTATTCATTTTATATATATTTTCATAAATTCCATGATTATGTAATTTCTCCAGTTCATTTTCAGTTGTATATATGTATATATCTTCTTCTTTTCCATTTTCAGGATTCAGCAATGTTATTTTTTCATTGTCTAAACCATATACTACCCCTATATTCATATTATTCCCCTTATCTAAAGCTTTTGCTAATTCATTAACGAAACTTGATACAAAATTTTTAGTTTCATTACCTAAAAGATTAAAAATTTCTAAATTCATAAATTTCCTTTCAAGAATTAAATATTTTTTGAATAAAATTTTCTTTAATATATCACATATTGTGTATTATTTACAATGCTTTTTTATTGCTTATTGATTTTTTTAATGATACAATTTATTAAAAGTTGGTGAAAAAATGTATTATACATATATGTTAAGGTGTGCAGATAATTCAATTTACACTGGAATGACAAATGATTTAAATAAAAGAATAAATGAGCATTTAACTAAAGATAAAAATGGTGCAAAATATACAAAATCACATAATGCTGTAAAACTTGAATCTGCTTGGAAAAGTAAAGATAAATCTTTGGCTTGTAAATTAGAATATCAAATAAAAACTCTTTCAAAAATGCAAAAAGAGTCTTTAATAAATGGCGAAAAATTGTCTAATTATTTAAGTGGGAAAGTTGATTGTAGAAGATATAAAAGAATTGTTTAATTTAGTGAGATAAAAAAAGTGGTAAGATTTTTCTTACCACTTTATACTTATGGTCGAGGCGACTTGTTTTTCACTTCGTCAACCTCTTATATATCAAACGTTTCATACGTTATTTCAATTTCAGAACATAATTTTAGAAAAAACTAGCTTTTCAGTCTTATTATTCCTTCTACGTCATTCCTTAGTATTTTCTAAGGATTTAACGATTTTTCTTCTTTTGTATATTCGTTGATAGAATCACCCAAAAGCATTTTAACACTATCAACATATTTTTGCGACTCTTTTCGTTGCGTTTCTATAGGAATACCTGTTTCTTCATCAACTCCTACTACAATTGTTACACTATATTTCTCTGATATATATAATTTATTACAATGCTTGTTATCGGAACAATTATGACAATCTGGACATTTATTCATTAGTTTAAGATTCCTTCTGTGATAGCAAAAAGATTTGTCTAGGCATTTACTACATTTAGGACACATAGGTCTATTGTTTTTTACTCGTGCTTTTTTTACTAAGTATGGTGCTTTTTCATTATAATTTTTCTTCTTTTTAGTCATTTTGTATTCTCCTTTTTCTTGTAAATTTCAAAGAATGTAGATTTAAAATAGATATGTCACAGCAAATTGAAAAATAAAATGCCATTTACTAAAGCAGAAAAATATTTCTTTACAGGAAAAGATTTTAGACAAATTATAGATTTATTAAAGAATAAAAGATTATAATAAAAAGCCATTCGCTATGAATGCCTTTTACTGACGCTTGTCGTTCAGCGCGGGTCAGGTCCTAATCTAGTAAACTATTTCAGACCCATTAAATAATATTATTTATAATATATATTATTCTTTATTGTACTTAAATTATACACTAAAATTTGAAAAAAGTACAAGCAAATAAATTTATTATGTTAATAGTACGACCTTAAGACTTGAAAATTTGTTTTTTTAATCAATTTATGGTATAATTATAATAGTTAGTTAAACACTATTTTATTAGGAGGAATACATTATGAAGAAACTTGTTAAAACTAACGAAGAGCGCGTTTTCAAAACCCCTCGGATGGAGGGTGTGAAAGTCAGCTATGCTGACGATCAGGGCAACCATGTGTTGACCCACACTATCATAAAGAGTAACCCTTCTGTGGCAATCGTCGTTCGCAAGAATGGTCAGATTGCACTCATCCAGCAGTTCCGTTCCACTACTGGACAGAACTACATTGAGATTCCCGCAGGAGTCATCAATGATGGAGAATCTGAAGAGGCTGCTGCCATCCGTGAAACTCGCGAAGAAACTGGTCTCCTTGTTAAGGATGCCTACTCTCTCGTGAAGGGACCGTCTCTCCTTGATCCGTCCAAATCTGACGAAAACTACGGCGTAGCCGTGGCTGAAGTCTATGGACAGAAGGCTCAGTGTCTTGATGAGATGGAGCAGATTGACTCAGAAATCCTTTGGATGGATGAGAAAGAAGTCTTCGCTCGGGTAAGGGCACAGATGTTCAAAGGGGAGCCGTTTATGGACGACCTCTTTATGTCAGGACATTCTATGTATGCGCTCATGGCATATATGATGTCCAAGTAGCCCGACAACTAGGAGAAATACCTCCGCCACCTCTTTCGATTATGAATGAGGTGGTTTTCTTTAATTAAAAAAGTCCATTTACAAACAATAGGAATTGTATGTAAATGGACTTTTAAAAGGAATTAAAAAGGATATGATCTGCCTTCGACAATGCTGTCAAATTTGACATCTCGCCATTTTTTCCAACATTGCTTTCAGAGTTCTTAAAAGAATCCTTGCAGGTAAAATATCTTCCGTGATTGGTTTTAAATAAATACCAAGTCGCAATAGGAAGAAATTCACAGAGCAATTCAGTTTTCTCTTCACTCTTTTTTCAGAACAATTCCCTCGTACCGATGAAGAAAATCATTAAGTGTCATAGTATTCCCTTTCTACCATACAAGTGCTGTGGTATGGTTCACAATTTGAACGCCTTTAGTTCATAATTCTATTATATATCAAAATGATTGAAGCGTCAAAAAAATCAGCATTTAGATGATATAGCTTTATCTATTTCTCAATTTTTTGTTCTTCTTATCAGCAATTATTAGTTCTTTTGATTTTTCTTTTGCCCCAATCTCTTTCTTATAATCTTCTTTAATCTCTTCATATCTAGCAATAATCCTATTACAAACTCTTTTTTGTGATTGAATAGTGTCAATTTTATCGGTAAGTTCTTTTATTTCTTTAAAAATATCTGTTTTCTCATTTTCGTCTGCAGATTTGTGTTTTCTCCATAAAATTTCTCTTTTTCCCTTTAATACGGGTAATTGATTTTCTAAATTATCTCTATAAATTTCTGCCTCACTAACAGATTTAAAACTATTTCTCGCCAAAAAATTAATTTCTTCAAAAATCATATTATTATTTCGTTTTTGTTTATAATATTCTGGAGTTTATTCTTTATATTGATTTTTAGCAGGTAGTTTTCCAAAGAAATATAAATAATGTACATATAATCTATAAAAAGAACAGGTCTTCAATAAAAATCTATTTATTTTCGGACCAGTATAAACTTTTCTGTAATACTTTTTATTTAGATTAGCAACAGGAATTTTTTCTTTTCCTTTATAATAAATTCTTTCCTTAATTCCTTGAACTGAATATCTTTCTCCAAATACTCTATCAATTCGCATATTTCTTGAATAATAAGGTGTTTTTAGAGATAAATATTTTCCTGTGTCTTTTATATTTTCATATTCTTTTGCTTTTAAAGTTAATTTGAAGTCAGAATACCTTCTAGCAGATTTTATTGCTTCATCTATATCATTTATTACCTCTTGCATTTTTTCATCTCTACGATTAAAATAATCAATATGATTTTGCCTAAATGTTTTTTCTTTTTCGGCTCGTGGAGAACTTACTAATGATAGTCTATATTTTACACATAAATTATCAGATGTTTCTTTCATAAATGCAATTTCAGAGTTTGAATTATGATATTTCTTTCCATCAATAAATGATACGGAATTTAAAATCAGATGATTATTCACATTTTCTTTGTTTATATGAGTACATATAATTATCTGATATTTATCTCCCCATAATTCTTCTGCAAGTTCTTTTCCTATTTGATTTGCTGTTTTAGGAGATACTTCATTTCCTTTAAATGATTGTATTATATGGTAGCCTAGAGATTTATCTTCTTTATGAAAAAATTTTTTAGTAAGTTCCATTTCTTCATAAGCAGTATTTAAAGAACAATTTACACTTGATACTAGAATACCATTATCCGTTTTATCACCATTTTTACCATAATTTATAACTGCTTGCAAATTACTTTTAATTGTTTTTATTTTCATAACAGCCATTGCAATACCTCTTTCTAATTTCATGAATATACTTTCTTTTGAAAATCTAAAATAAATTTTGAAATAGTATTTTTTATATATTCTATATCTTCATTACGACCATACCTCATATTAACACTTCTTGCAATTTGATTTATATTATTTGCTATTCCAGATATATCTCTTGTAAATTCTCTGATTTCTTTTGTTGGTTGTTCTTTTATCTTGTAACCTTTAATCATACTTTGTATAAATTCAGATTCATTTAGTCCTGCTCTTTTAGATTTTTCTTTCAATATTTTTTTCTCATCTGCATTTAAATAAACTTGTTGTTTTATAGTTCTTGTTCTCATAAAATCACTCGCTCCTTTCAAAAAAATTAGGGGCTTGGGGAAGAATTTTCCCATATAAAATTTCTATAATGAAATTTTAGCTGTGTATTTATACGGGAGTATAAATGCGTCGCTTGCTTTTGATATTTCAAGTTGTAAAAATTGACCCTAATTATCCACTATTGGCTAAAAAATTGTGTAAAAAAGAAGAAACTTTGCTCTGAAATTTCTTCTAAAAACTATTTTAAAATTCCTAAATTTTTAAAATAAAAATAATTTTCTTTTGCACCTAAAAAAAACTTCTCTATCTTCATAGTCCATCATTCTTGAATATAATGAAAGTAATTTTTGAAGATTTTTACATTCTTCTTTATCTAAATTTTCTACTTCATTATCTTCAATAAGTGCTAGAATATTTGGATAATTTTCTTTTATTTCACATACTTTATTTCTTAATTTTTTATAGTCCTTATTTTTATTCCTTAATTCAATTCTTTTGCTATCTATTAGCTCACATAATTCTCCTGAATCTATATCATATAATTTCATATCTTCCATTTTCATTTCCTCCTAAACATAAATTAATTCTTTCAATATAATTTCTTCTACTGCATTTTTATTAGCATTCATTTTGCCAACCCATTCTAATTGATTAGTTGCTTTTAAATCTTCTGTAATATTTTCCTTTTCAGCAAATTGTTTCATCAATAAATTATATCTTTCAGCTGATGCTTTATCTATTTCAATTAAATGGTCTTGCAAGGTATCTTCTATAAGCATTATTGTATATTCTGCTTTTTTATTTTCTTTTAAATATCTTGCTCTCATTCTTCCATATTTACCTAGTTTTACATTCTTTCTATCTGGTAAAACTAGATTGGGAATATAATAATCTCCAACCAAGCTATATTCAATTCCTGTTTTTCCATCAATATAATTTTTGGGTAATTCTTTATTTTCCATTTTCAAACATCTCCTTTTAAATAATTTCTTTATAATTTGCAAGTAGAGTGTTAAAATCAAAACCTTCGTAATTTCTTTGTTCAAAATTTGAAGGTCGGTTGCCTTTTACTCTATTAGTATTTTTACTATTAGTATTATTAAGTCGTAATTTTTCCGAGTTCAGAGTCGTAGATTTTACGAGTCCTGAATCGTAATTTTTACGACTCCATTCAAAATCTATTTTACAAGGATAAATAAGATTCGGCTTATTTCTTCCTTGTTTCTTTTCATATATAAGATTACAATCATTTAATTCTTTAAAAGCCTTTGTAACAGTCTTATCTGATAAATGAAATAATTTTTGAATATCTCTTCTTGTAAATATTAAATATATATTGTCATTTTCATCTTTCCAGTTATTTTGAATAGAAAGATGAAATCTATCTAGTATAAATCCATATAGTAATTTACTATCAGAAGATAGATGACTATATTTAGGATTTACAAATAATTCTTTTTGGACACTTATATATTTAAATTGTAAAACTTCATTTGCTTTGAATAGTTGTATAGTATCATCCATACATTTTTCCTTTCCAACACTCATTACGACACAAATAAATTCTGGCATAAAAATTAAGACACAAATTTTTCCCACCTAACTTTTGGCTTTTTCTGGAATTTAATAAAACCGTACAAAAAAATAGCATAGCTTAAAATCCTTTAAACTACACTATTTCAGTATTTATTTAATTTCATAAAAAATTGCTGAGTTTTATTCAAACCCAGCATTTTTGGTCGAGGCGACAGGGATCGAACCTGCGACCTCATGGTCCCAAACCACGCGCGCTACCAACTGCGCTACGCCTCGATTTTTTTCAGTACCTATATAATATAGCACACTTTTTTTATAATTGCAACATTTTTTTCAAAATTCTATTGAATATTTTTACTTTTCAATGTATAATAAGTATTATCACGCAACTGTAGCTTAGCTGGATAGAGCGTTCGGCTACGAACCGGAAGGTCGGGGGTTCGAATCCCTCCAGTTGCACCAATAACGAATCTGTTCGAACTACAGATACAAAAATCAATCAGAAATGGTTGATTTTTTTGTTTGCGAAAAAATCATCCTAAAATAAAGGATGGTGTCTGTAATGAAGATAATTAAAGAAGAAATACAATTTGAGGAAAGTTTAAAGCAAAGACTTGAATTTATATGTGAATTTTCTAAAAGTTTCTCCTACTTTTATAAAAGGTAGTATTAGAAAAATTGAAAAGACTAATCTCTCATATATTGAACCACATAAATTAATTATTAAAAATATTACTTTGTTAGTATTCAATTATTCAAATGATGTGTATATTTCTAATTTATCTAAAAAAATTAAATTATCAGAATTAGAAACATATTTGAAAAACATTTAATATGTAAAAAATTGACATTTTTGAAAATCGTGATATAACCTGACTTTGACACTTGAAAGAGAATAAAACGACCTTGTACACACTGATATAAGTGATGTACAAGGTTTTAGAATTTAATATTTTATTGTTGTCATACAAATTGTTTTTTAGTATTAGATAAAATATTTTTGATATCTTGTAATCTCATAAATTTTTGTTCAAAATTAATATTTAGAGTTTTACCAATATCTGCCAGTAGATCATCAGTATAATTAAATAACCAGTAATTTTCTTGAATATGGCTACAATTACATTTTTGAAGGCTTTCGATAATTTTTCCAACAGAATATTTTTTACCTAATCTTTCTTGGAGCAATCTAACTAAAACCAATGCAATGAAACAAATTAAGAAATGTGCTTCGATATGTTCTTTTCTTGAAACATATACAGGTCTAGCTTCTAATTCACTTTTTGTAATTTTAAAAGTTTCTTCAATTCTCCATAATTGTCTGTAAATATCAATAATTTCTTCATCGGTTTTATCTAGTTCACTTGTTACAATCAAAATTTATCAAGTTCTAGCTCATGATAAATTTTAGAAAAAGCAGAATAACCGAAGTTTTTAATATTTTCAGTATCAATACTTAATTTTTCATTCTTATCAATACTTACAGTTATTGGTAAATTATTTAATTTTTCATCTTCATTCATTTTCTTAACAATAGGTTTGAAATGAGGGATGGGGTCATCAAATTGTTTTCTTAGGTCTTCCAAATCACCTAAATTTTTAATGGTTGTATTTTTAACCTTGCCGTTTTCATCGCGATATCCTCTACGAATTGAAAGTTTGGTTTTTCCAGTTTTCTTATTATTCATTATATTTAAATACATAAAATCACATCCTTTGTATTGAATGAATTATATCGCAAAAGAAAACAAAGACAACAGAAAAGCAAGAAAAAGTTGACAAAATTAAAAGCTTATGGTTCTAAGCTTTGATAGTTAAAAAATATTTAATTAAGTGTCAAACTAGAGGGGATTATTATGTTATCTAAAAAATCGAATTATAAACTGGTCCATTTTTGAGTTACAATTAACAACAAATGTATAGCTTTTTCATAAAGTATATGATATAATATGTTAAAAAAGGATGATTTAGATGAAATATGAAGAAGTGTGTAAAAGTTTATTAAGTGATTTTCCTGACATTGAAAAATGGGAAGATGATAGTGAATTATCAGAAAGAGAAAAATTGCGTCCTTACTACTTAGCAGTTTGTTTTATTTTTTATTTAGGGAGAAAATTCTATCAAGGTGAATTGGAAATTGTAAAAAGAGGTTTTTCGTTTATTGAAAAAATGTTTGTGTCTAGCAATAATTCTACAAAGAAACTTGCCAAATCTGGTTACTTAGTAAACATTTATTTTGCTATAAAAAAAGGAGATTTTCCTGATTTATTTAAAAATGATAAATTTTTAGAATTTGTTGGTGCGGAAACAAAAATTGCTTGGTTTAAATTGATTGAAAACTTTGAAAATGGCAATATAAAAGATTATTATCCAAATGTTGTTACTAATCCCGAATTTTGCTCAATTGACGAGTCAAATATTTTGGATATTAGAGTTGTCGGAAATAACTTATACTTAGGAATTGATGCTATATATTATTTTCGTAGTGGTAAATGTACTACTATGGAAAATGATGGAGTTGATTATTGTTATCTTGTAATCAAAGATTATAAATTGATTTCTGAAAGACCAATTGGCGAATATACAAAGAGTAGATATTACCAAAAGAATCAACATCGCGTTCTTAAGCAAGCAAAAAAAGAGGGTAAATCTTTATATACAAGTTTTGATAATTTTCTTCACAATAATGACATTGGGGTACAAGACTTTGATTATGATTATGAAAAAAACACTATTTGCATATCAGGGTATGGTAATAGCCAAACGAATTCGGTATGGGTTAGTTTAACTTTTCAATTTAGTAATTTATACTTATATTGGAATGACCAATTTTTAAGTCATGAATATGATGGAAATTCAACATATAAAAAATAAGAACAGAAATTCATAACTGATTTTTTAATAATTGTCTTGTATTTTATTAAAAAAGTGATATAATAAAGAAAATTGATTGATATTTGTATCAATCGTTATGAGAGCCAAAGAAGTTGTAGATAACTACTTCGTTGGCACCAACAAAAGGATTGTACAACCGTACTATCCTTTTTATTTTATAATTTAATCTCAATAATCTCTTCAATTTGAACTTCTTCCCCATTTTCTAGTATAATTTTTCTATCATATTCGTCTATTTTTACTACATTTTCTGTTACTTCAATATATTTTCCGCCATCTTTTTTAACATCTGGTATAAAATATGTAACTGCTATTTTGGGCTTATTATGTATTTTTTCTTTTATTAAAAGCAATTTTTTATTTAAAATTGTTTTTTGTTCTTCATTTATTTCTATTCTACTATTAGTTTCTCTTGCTGTTTCTTTTATTACATCATCATATCCAGTTAATGCTGAAAAAGGTGCAAATTGTGCAGATCTTTCTTGTATTGTCATTCTTGCATGTTTTTCAGATACATGATGTGGTAAATTTATTATATCGTTATATTTATCACTTTTTTCTAACACCTTTTATTCTTTATGACCTCCTATTTGCCCATTTCTTTCAATAGTTGTTCCCTCTTTTTGCAAATTCATTCCTTTTATTATAGCATTTTTTCCATATTTGTTTTTTATATTAATCATTGCTTTTTGTATTTCTTTTTCTGCTTCTTCTTTTTCTCTTTTTTTATTGACTTCTTTATAGTCTACAAATAAATTAATTTGCTCATAATTGCTATTTTGCACCATATTTTCATTTACCACATTATTAACTGTAATATTGATTCTTCTTACTAAAAGTTGTTTATTAATAATTTGTTCATATAATTTTATTATATGTTCTGTAAGAACTTTGCTAGAAGATGTTTGATGGTCTATATTTATTGTTCCATGTGCATGTTTTGGTACTTTTCTTCCATATTTATCAGTTGTTATTTCTCCGTTATATTTGCTACTAATTGCTTGATTTTTCAAGTTATCTACATCATACCCAATTTCTAATACGATTTGATTTGTAACTAATCCTTTTTCTACTAAATCTAATGCAAGTAATTCTGTCATTTCTTTTAAAATTAATTTTGTATTTTCATAATTATATGGACAATGTAAAACTTGTCCAGAGCATATACTATTTGTAGCTGGTCTATATGCCTTAATACTCTCAATTGTTACATTTTCCCATCCCCAAGCATGATCAATTAATAGCTCTGCATTTACTCCAAACAATTTATATAGTAGTTCTTCATTTTTAACTGACATTTTAGCTACATCGCCCATTGTGTACATTCCATGCTCTTCTAGTCTTTTTGAATAGCCTTTACCAACTCTCCAAAAATCTGTTAAAGGTCTGTGGCTCCAAAGTAATTTTCTATATGCCATTTCATCAAGACCAGCTATTCTTACACCATTGTTATCTGGTTTTGCATGCTTTGCTACAATGTCCATTGCTATTTTGCAAAGATATAAATTAGTTCCAATTCCTGCGGTTGCTGTTATTCCTGTTGTTTTATAAACATCTTGCATTACTTTTGTTACTAACTCTTTTGCTCCCATATTATATGTTTTTAGGTAATGTGTAACATCTATAAATACCTCATCTATTGAATATACATATATATCATCAGATGAAAAATATTTTAAATATATATTATAAATTTTTGAACTGTATTTCATATAATAAGCCATTCTTGGTGGTGCTATTATATAACTTAATTCTAAATTTTTATTTTTCTTTAATTCAATATCACTATATGATGATCCTGTAAATGTTCTATTTGTTGCCTTTCTTTTTCTGTATACATTTATCTCTTTTACTTTTTGAACAACTTCAAAAAGCCTTGCTCTACCTGGTATTCCATAGGATTTTAGTGCTGGGCTTACAGCAAGGCAAATTGTTTTTTCTGTTCTACTACTATCAGCAACTACTAAGTTTGTAGTAATTGGGTCTAGTCCTCTTTCTTTACATTCAACAGAGGCATAAAAGCTTTTTAAATCTATTGCTACATATATTTTACTTTCTTCATTATGCATAGCAATCTTCCTTTCATCACTCTGTTTTATTATATCAACTTATTTGCGTTTTGTAAACGCTTGTTTGTAAGTAATTATTGTAAATTTTTAATACTTGGTGCATATATTGATTTTCCATCAATTGCATAAGACATTGATTGATACATTTTTAAAAAGTAATAACCTGGTGCATTTATAATTGGGTAATGTTTTGCAATTACTACATTTTTTGCTGTAATAACATTTCCTTTTTCTGTTGTTACTTCATAATAGCCACCTTTTTCTTTTAAATCTATAACTTTTGTGTGTTCATATGCCATTGGGTGCCATTGGGGACGGAGAATTTTGGCACACATAATAATATTTTACATCTTTTTAATTTAAAAATGTGCCAAAATTCTCCGTCCCCAATGGCACATTATTTTTTCGATAGTTTAACTGTAATGTTACTTTCTCTTTTATTACGTAAAACCTTAAATATAACCTCATCTCCAGGCTTTTTAGTATAAATGTAACTTCTCAAATCACACATTTTCTCAAGTGCGATTCCATCAACTTCCAATAATATATCTTTTTCTTTTATTCCATACATTTCTGCAGATGATTTGTTATTAACTTGTACTACATAAATTCCGTCATCAATTTCCAAATTATTATCTAAATAAGGTATTATATTTTTATCATAAGCAAATACACCCAAGTATGCTTCTTCAAACTCTCCTGATGTTACAAAACTTTGAATAATTGTTTTTACTATATTTATTGGAATTGCAAACCCTATACCTTCTGCAGATGTAATTTTTACACTATTTATTCCTATAACTTCTCCACTTTCGTTTACAAGTGGTCCTCCACTATTTCCGGGGTTTATTGTAGCATCTGTCTGTATTAAATTTTCCATATATGAAGATTTTTCGTCTTCATTTAAAATTATTGTTCTATTTGTTGCACTTACAATTCCAGATGTTACAGTTCTTTGAAATTCAAACCCAATTGGATTTCCAATTGCATATACAATTTGTCCTAATTTCACATCAGATGAATTTCCTAAAGTTATATATTGCAAGTTTTTTGCATTTATTTTTACAATTGCCAAATCTAAATCTGTGCTTGACCATACAACATTTCCCTGATAACTTTTTCCTGTTGCAAGTGTTACATAACAATTACTATATTTTTCCCCTGAAACATGCTCATTTGTTAATATATAGCCATTTTCAGAAACTATAATTCCTGTTCCTAATCCCAATTTTGATGTTCCATCTTTTAAAAATATTGAATTTCCTGTGCTTTTTAATTTGGAAATTCCAACTACACTTTCAGTAACTCTCTCAAGCATTTGTGTAATAGTTTCATTTTCTTTTTTAGTTTTTTCAACAGTTTGCGATATTTTACTTGCCTCATAAGGTTTAATTATTTGTGTTGGTGTTTCAATATTAAAATACAAAATGTATGTAAGTGCCATAAGTATAGTTATTAAAATAATTATAAAAGTTGTTATAAAGTATTTTTTTACCCTATCTTTTCTTTGCTTTCTTCTTATATACTCTTCCATATTGTCCTCCTTTTGTTATGATTATGAACATAAAAAATAAATTTAATCATAGTCAAAATAAATTCCCATATTTCCCCATTTTTTTATTATATTTTTATTGATTTTTCAGTTTATTTCATATATAATTTAATTAGAATTTTTGGAAATTAACAATAAAGGGGGTTTTCTCATTATGGAAAGAATTTTATATGATTTAACAAATCCACAAAAATCGATTTGGAATACAGAACAATTTTTTAAAAATACATCTGTTAATAATATTGGTGGAACAATAATTATAAAAGATAAAATTAATTTTAGTTTATTAAAAAAATCTATCTATGAGTATGTAAAAACAAATGATAGTTTTCTTATTAAGCTTTGCTTTGATGAAAAAGGAGATATAAAACAATACATAGGTGACTTTTTGCCCTTTGATATTGATTATATCTCCTTTTCTTCTTTAGAAGATCTATATAAATTCGAAAAAAAAGATTGTGAAAGAATCTTTAATATGCTAGATTCAAATCTATTTCACTTTACTGTTTTTAGCTTGCCAGATGGTACTGGTGGGGTTGTATTAACTGTACATCATATCATTTCAGATGCACAAACTGTTAATCAAATAGCTCCAAAGCTTATGAACTTTTATTCTAGCTTTTTAAATAATACAAAGCCTGAGTTTATACAAACTTCATATATTGATTACATAAACTCTGAACAAAAATATTTGCAAAGTGAAAAATATAATAATGATAAAGTCTTTTGGGAAAATTTATTTGAAAATTCATTTACTTCTGCAAGTCTAACAACTAAATCAGTAGATAGTTCTATGATTTTTAGTTCAGGCAGAGAATGTTTTACAATTAGTAATGAAGAAATGAATAAAATAAATAATTATTGCAGATTAAATAATATATCTAACTATCACTTCTTTATGTCTGTTTATTCATTATATATTGGAAAAGTAACTAATGAAAAAAACTTTGTCATTGGTACTCCAATTTTGAATAGAACAAATTTTAAAGAAAAAAATACTGCTGGTATGTTTATTAGTACAGTTCCTTTTTTAGTAAATTTAGAAGAAAACATGTTATTTTCTAAATTTGCATCAAAAATTGGTGTGGAAACTTTGTCTATTCTTAGACATCAAAAATATCCATACCAGTCAATCTTGGAATATATCAGAAGACAAGACTCTTCTTTACCAAATTTGTATAATATAATGATTTCATATCAAATAAACAAATCTAATGGCAGTATTAATGATATTCCATATACTACTAGATGGACTCATAGTAATACAAACATGGATGAGTTAGATATTCATCTATTTGATATAAATGATACTGGTGAATTGAGCATTGCTTACGATTACCAGCTTGCTAAATATACACAAGAAGATATAGTTCTTCTTCATAAAAGAATTTTATCTATAATAGATCAAATCATTGATAATGAAAATTTATTAACAAACAATATAGAATTAGTTCTACCAGACGAAAAAGATTTTATACTTAACAACTATAATAAATTAATTGATATTCCAATAGATAAAACAGTAATTGATTTATTTAATGAACAAGCACTAAAATCTCCTGATAGATTAGCTTTGTCTTGTTATAATGAAAATTTAACATATAGTCAACTAAATAATGCTGTAAATCATCTTGCTTATTATTTAGAAAGCAATAATATAAAAAAAGGTGATAATGTTTGTTTGTTTTTTGCAAACTCTATTGAACTCGTTGTTAGTATTTTAGCTGTGTTGAAGTTAGGTGCTTGCTATATTCCAATTGATGTTTCTTATCCAATTGAACGTATAGAATACATTATAAAAAATAGTGATTGCAAAAAAATCTTAACTAACAATAAATATATTGATAAACTAACTGATTTAAATAACATTTGTTTAGAAGTAAATTTGTCTTTTATAAAAGATTCTTCTAATACTCCTTGTGAAAACAAACATACACCAGATTTAAATGATTTAGCCTATATTATTTATACATCTGGCTCAACTGGAAACCCTAAAGGCGTTAAAATAAGTCACGAAAGTTTATCTAACTACATTTCTTGGGCTAATAGAGAATATGTTCATGGAGAAGCTACTAACTTTCCTTTATATTCATCTATTTCGTTTGATTTAACAGTAACATCTGTGTTTACACCTTTAATCTCAGGAAATGCAATATATATTTATGAAAATACTAATCCTCAATTATTGTTAAAAGAAATTATTGATGATAAAAAAGTACAAATTATAAAATTGACACCTGCACATTTAACATTACTTCAAGATTTAGCTTCACCAGAATCTATCGTTTCAAAGTTAATTGTAGGTGGAGATATTTTAACAAACGAACTTTGTGAAAATATTTCAATAGCATTTTCACATCCTGTGCATATATATAATGAATATGGCCCTACAGAAGCTACTGTTGGATGTATGATTTATGAGTATACAAAAAATGAATATTCTACTGTTCCAATTGGAATTCCTGCAGCAAATACTAATTTGTTTGTTTTAAATGATGATTTCAATCTTATTCCTTTTGGTTATACAGGTCAGTTATATATTGCAGGAAAAGGACTTTCAAAAGGATATGTTAAACTTCCTTCTGTAACTTCATCAAAATTTATTAACTGTCCATTTTTGAAAAATGCATTAATGTATAATTCAGGAGATCTAGTTAAATTATATAACACTGGTCTTATGGAATGTATTGGCCGTAGTGACTTTCAGATAAAAATAAACGGCTTTAGAATAGAAATTGGAGAAATACAGTCTAAAATATTAAATTATCCTGGTATAAAAGATTGCTATGTAGCTGCTTTAGATATGAAAAATTCCAAAGTTCTATGTGCTTATTATGTACCTTCAGAAAATATAAATGAAAAAGGGTTAAAGAATTATTTACAAAAAGCTCTCCCTATATATATGATACCTAAATATTATGTTGTTTTAAATGAGATACCTCTTACTGGAAATGGAAAAATAAATAAAAAACTACTTCCTATTCCGACTTTAGATGAGCCTAATGAAATAGTTGCTCCTCAGAATTCTGTAGAACAGGTTCTATATGATATTTTCTGTGAATTACTACAATTAAACGAACTAAGTGTTACATCAAATATTTTTAATTATTATGTAGATTCACTTGTAATTATTAAGGCTCAAACAAAATTATATAGTTTAGGTTACAATATAAATACTCAGGATTTTTATGATTATCCAACTATTAGGCAATTATCTGCTCATATATTAAGCAACTCTGATTCTAATTCAACAACAGTTGAAGATGATATTCCTGATATAGCTAACTTATTAAAACCTATTTCTACCAATACATCTTTTAATAATATTTTATTATTTGGTGTTACAGGTTTCCTTGGTTCACATATATTACATGAGTTATTAAAGAAAACAACTTCTACAATTTACTGCATTATACGTGAAAAAGATAATTTAAATGCAATTGATAGATTTTATCAAAAATTCAGTTTTTATTTTCCTAGTGAAAATATAAAAGACTATGGAAACAGAGTTCACTTAATTACTGGAAATATTTTAAAAGACAATTTCAACTTATCAAGTGAGCAATATAATTTTCTTGGTAGTACAATTGACTGTGTTATAAATTCTGCAGCTCTAGTAAAACACTATGGAAAATATGCGGAATTTTATAATACTAATATAGAAGGAACTAGAAAAATAACTAACTTTTGTATTGAAAACACTATTCCTTTACATTACATTTCAACCATTTCTGTATCTGGTTATGGTTTAGTAAGTAGCCCTAATACTATATTTACTGAAAAAGATTTTTATATTGGACAAAACTATGAAGATAATGTATATGTAAAAAGTAAATTTGAGGCAGAAAAATTAATATTAAATGCTTGTAAAAATAATGACTTATGTGCTACTATTTATAGAATAGGAAATATTACAAACCGTTTTTCAGATGGAGTATTTCAACAAAACGCAAAAGAAAATGCATTTTTAAATAGGATATCAGCTGTAATTAATTTACACTGTATTCCTGAACAACTTTTACGTTTCCCTATAGAATTCACTCCTGTGGATTATTGTGCAAATTTTGTTGTATCATTATTAACAAATGATATAAGGCAAAACAATTTAACAATTTACCACTTATTTAATCAAAATTATCTAGAATTTAATTATTTAATTGAGTTTTTGAAAAAAAATAACATTAATGTAAAAACATGTAGTATTGAAGATTTTGAAAACCTTGTATTAAATAGTACTGATAATTACTTTGGAATTATTGGATATCTTTCTAATATAAAAAATAATAATTTAAATTGGGTAACTCTTGATAACAATTATACAAATTCGGTTTTAAAAAGAATAAATTTATCATGGCCTAAAATCACAGAAGAATACTTAAAGGCTGTAATAGATTATTTAATAAAAAATAAATTTATAGGTGGTTACAAATGAAATTAAATATAAAAAAAATTAAATCATATAAAACATTAGCCTTACTAAATGCTTTCATAGCTACATTAATTATGATAATATTATATTTTACATTACCCTCTATTTTAAATTATCCTAAAAACTCTATTGATAATGATTTTCAGGTTGAAATAGTAGGTATTAAATATACTCACCAATTTATTATACTATCTGCAATTATAGTTGCACTTGTTTATATTGGTTTTCGCTTTGTTTATAGTAGAATAACTTTTAGTCCTAATTCAAGTAAGGCTACTTTATTAAAAATAAGAGAAAAATGCTTTAATTATCCATATTTAATGATACTTCTTTTATCTTTTATACCTGCTATTATATGTGGAATTTTATTAGTAGTTTTTAAAACTGATTTCGAATTATTACTAAAATTATGTATTGTTATATTATCTTTTGGAACAGTTTGTTCAGTTATTTTTTACATGATTGGAAAAAACTTTTTTGAAAGCAAACTTATAGAATCATCTGTAATTGTAGGAAATAAAAAGGGCGGAATTAGACTAGAAATTTTCAAAAAATTATTGATAGAAATTATACCATTATTTCTGTATTCATTTATTTTGTTATTATTAATTAGTACTACAATTATGACAACAGAAAAAGGAGATTTATTATACAATATTTATAGAAATGAGCTTACAAAAGAATTTGATACTTCAAAAACTTACACATTAGATGAAGTACAACAAAAATTGAATACTTTATCTTTAAATTCAAATAATGATCATAGTGTAATTTTATCTTCAGAAGATGGAGGTGTTTATTATTCACCTAAACATTTAAATGACTTTTTTATAAAATATGCACTTACATATTATGATGAAATGAATGGACATATTTTTGAATATTATGGTCAGAATTCACAAGCTGCTGTTATAAAAGTACATACCGACCAAGGAGATTATTTTGCTGGAATTCGCTTCTTTGTGTTTGCTAATGGAGTTATAACACCATTTATTATAGTTACTGCTATTCTAATTATATTCAACTTAATATTCGTTGTTTATATTGGAAAAGGATTATCAAATGATATTAAAAATGTTAATGATGGTATGGATAACATTTCAAATTCAGAAAATATTGTTTTTGAAAAAAACTTACCAATTACATCTAATGACGAAATGGCAGACCTAATTTTAGCTTTTAATAAAATTCAAGATATAACAAGAAATTACGTTGATCAAATTCACGATAATCAAAATATGCTTATGGAAAAAGAACGTCTAGCTTCACTTGGTCAACTTATAGGTGGTATTGCTCATAACTTAAAAACACCTATAATGTCTATATCTGGTGCAGCTGAAGGATTAACAGATTTAGTAAAAGAATATGAAGCATCTGTAGGAGACCCTGAAGTTACTGTTCAAGACCACCACGATATTGCAAAAGATATGAAAGATTGGATTGAAAAAATTCGTTCATACACAGAATATATGTCAGATATTATTACAGCAGTTAAAGGTCAAGCTGTTACAATGTCTGAAGAACAAGCAATTTCGTTCACATTAGATGAACTTGTAAAACGTGTAAATATCTTAATGAAACATGAATTAAAAAATGCTTTAGTTGAACTAAATGTGTCTATGAAAACTGATGAAAAAACTGTATTAAAGGGAAATATAAACAGTTTGGTACAAGTTATAAATAATATGGTTTCAAATGCTATACAATCATATGATGGCAAACCTGATAATAAAATTGATTTAATTTTATCAAAACAAGACAATAATGTTGTTATTTCTGTAAAAGACTATGGTATGGGTTTACCTGATGAAGTTCAGCAAAAATTATTCAAAGAAATGATAACTACAAAAGGAAAAAATGGCACTGGACTTGGTTTATTTATGTCGTATTCTACAATACGTGCCCATTTTAATGGTAATATTACATTTGAAACATCAAAAGGAAAAGGAACAGTATTTAATATAATATTACCTCTTTAAAAATTAACTTATGCGTAAAACTCAAATATCTCAATGATATTCTGAGTTTTTTATTTTACTTTTTTTATTCAAAAGCTGTACAATTCGACAAGTTATGGTATAATGTTGTTGTCATCTTGAGTATACTTATTACTATAAATATTGAGGTGAAATTATGAGAAAAAACATGCAAAGCGCAAATGATAAAGGTTATAGAATTATAGCAGTTGATGATGAGGAAGGAATTGTTGATTCTTTATCAATTTTCTTAAAAAGATCTGGCTATGATTTTACAGGTGTTACTGACCCGATGGAAGCAATTGAAAAGGTTAAAAATGAACATTTTGATTTAATGATTTTGGACTTTATTATGACACCTATTCATGGAGATCAGGTAGTTGAAGAAATACGTAAATTCAATAAGGAATTATATATTTTGTTACTAACTGGTCATAAAGATTTGGCTCCACCTTTGGAAACAATTAGAAAATTAGATATTCAAGGTTATTGTGAAAAAAGTGATAAGTTTGACCAATTACTTCTTTTAATTGAGTCTGGAATCAAATCTATTGAGCAAATGAATGAAATAAAAAGAATAAATGAAGAGCTTTCTTCTACTTATGAAAAATTAGAAAGAGCTTATTTAGACAGTATTCAAACTTTAAGATATACAGTTGAAGCAAAGGACCCATATACTAGAGGCCATTCAGATAGAGTTTCTAAGTATTCTGTTTTAATTGGAAAATATTTAGGCTTACCTGATACTGACTTAAAAACTTTAGAAGTTGGTGGTTTATTCCACGATATTGGAAAAATTGGTATTCCTGATAGTATTTTATTAAAGGAATCTAAATTAACAGATGATGAATACTCACAAATCAAAAATCACCCTTCAATTGGTGCTCATATTTTGTGTAATGCAGAAGTTTTTCAAGATATTATACCAATTGTAAAGCATCATCACGAAAGATATGATGGAAACGGTTATCCTGGAAAACTAAAAGGAAACGATATTCCTTATTTAGCAAGAATAGCAGCTGTTGCTGATACTTTTGATGCAATGACATCAAGAAGAACTTATCGTGATCCTTTAAGTTTAGATGTTGTAAAAGCTGAAATTGAAAGATGCTCTGGAACACAATTTGACCCAGAGATTGCCAAAGTATTTTTAGATATTTTAAATAATCATTATGATGAAGTAAATGAAATTCAAGAACAATTTAAATAAGGGGACATTTTATGTTTAAAGTTTTAGTTCTATAATGTAGAATATTTTACTAAAAAGGTATTAGCCACGAAAGGCTAATACCTTTTTTTATGCATCTTTCATTGAAAGTTGAACTTTTTGTCTTTCTTGGTCAATTCCAATAACTTTAACTTTAACAATATCACCAACTGAAACTACATCAGATGGATTTTTTACAAAGCTATTACTTAATTGTGAAATATGTACTAACCCATCATGTTTTACACCTATATCAACAAAAGCGCCAAAGTCTGTAACATTTCTAACAGTTCCTGTTAAAACCATTCCATCTCTTAAATCTTCAAATTTAAGTACATCTGCTCTTAATATTTGCTTAGGCATTTCATCTCTTGGGTCTCTACCTGGTTTTGACATTTCTTCAATAATATCTGCTAAAGTCATTTCTCCAACATCAAGCTCTTTTGCTGTTTCTTTTACATCTACTTCTAATAATTTAGCTTTTATTTCTGATTGTTTTTCTTTATTTAATAAATCTTCTTTTTTGTATCCTAATTTATTAAGTAAATTTTCTGCAACAGAATAACTTTCTGGGTGAACTCCTGTGATTTCTAAGGCATTTTTTCCACCAGAAATTCTAATAAATCCTGCACATTGCTCAAATGCTGCTTTTCCTAATTTAGGAACTTTTAGCAATTCTTTTCTTTCAGCTAATTTACCATTTTCATCACGATATTTTACTATGTTATTTGCAATGGTTTTATTTATTCCTGCTACATAAGAAAGTAATGATGGTGTAGCCGTATTAACATCAACTCCAACTTCATTTACTGCGTCTTCAACAACACCAGTTAAGCTTTCTGTTAATTTCTTTTGGTCAACATCATGTTGGTATTGCCCTACTCCTATAGCCTTAGGATCTATTTTTACAAGTTCTGCAAGTGGGTCTTGCAATCTTCTTGCAATTGATATTGCACCTCTTAAAGATACGTTTATATCTGGATATTCTTCTGTTGCAAGTTTTGATGCAGAGTATACAGATGCTCCAGCTTCACTTACAATTGCATAATGAAGTGGTCTTTCAATTTCTTTAATCATATCTGCAACAAAGCTTTCAGACTCTCTTGAAGCTGTTCCATTTCCTATTGCAATAATATCAACTTTATATTTTTCTATTAAAGCTTTTAGCTCTTTTTTTGCACCTTCTACATCATTTTGCGGTTCTGTTGGGTATACAGTAGTAGTTGCAAGTAATTTTCCTGTTTCATCAATTACTGCAATTTTACAACCTGTACGATATGCTGGGTCAAACCCCATTACTGTTAAACCTTTTAAAGGTGCTGCTAAAAGTAAAGGTTTTGCATTTTTTCCAAATACTTTAATAGCTTGAGTTTCTGCCTTTTCTGTTAAGTCAGAACGAATTTCTCTTTCAATAGATGGTTCAATTAATCTGCTCCAACTATCTGCAATTGTTTCTTCTAATATTGTAGTAAATTGAGTTTTTTGTTTAATAATGTCTCTATTTATTAAATCTAAAATTTTATCCTCTGGCTTTTCAATTTTTACTTTTAAAAATTCTTCAGCTTCTCCACGATTAATAGCTAAAATTCTGTGGCTAGGTAAATGATTTACCTTTTCGCTAAATTCATAATACATATTATATGGTGTTTTTTCTTCTGGCTTTGTAGCTTTAGTTATTATAACACCTTCTCTATAGCAAATACGTTTAATTTGCTTACGGTATTCAGGGTTATCTGATATAATTTCTGCAATAATATCTTTTGCACCTTGAATAGCATCTTCTACAGTTGCTACAACTTTTTCTTTGTTATTTTTATCTTCTTCTGATAATTTATCAATATTTACATATTGTTTTGCAATTTCTTCGATTGGTGTTTTTTTTGTTTGAGCTAATATAATTTCAGCCAATGGCTCTAATCCTTTTGCTTTAGCTACTGTAGCTCTTGTCTTTTTCTTTTGTTTATATGGTCTATATATGTCTTCAACTTCTGCTAATGTTTTAGCATTTTCTAAATTTGCAACTATTTCGTCTGTAAGTTTTCCTTGATTTTCAATTGATGTTTTTACTTCTTCTTTTCTTGCTTCTAAGTTACGAAGGTATGTAAGTCTTTCTCCTAAATCTCTTAAGGTTTCATCTGAAAGACCACCTGTTACTTCTTTTCTATAACGTGCAATAAAAGGTATTGTATTTCCTTCATTAATTAATTCAATTGTTCTTACAACTTGCACTAATTTTATATTTAATTCTTCTGCAATTATATTTGCAATTCTTTCTTGTGTATCCATTTATTCTACTCCTAAATATTCATTATATGTAACTTCTCTATCTATTACTGTATCTGCTTTTATATCAATAATTCTATTTGCAACAGTTTGAGTTAATTGATGGTCATGTGAAGTAAATAACATATTTCCTTTAAACTTTTTCATTCCCTCGTTTAACGCTGTAATAGATTCCATATCTAAATGGTTTGTTGGTTCGTCAAAAATCAAAAAGTTTGCTCCTGATAACATCATTTTTGAAAGAACGCATCTTACTTTTTCTCCACCTGAAAGTACATTTACTTTTTTAAGTGCTTCTTCGCCTGAAAATAGCATTCTTCCTAAAAAGCTTCTTACATATGTTTCATCAGGATCTTTTGAATATTGTCTTAACCAATCTGTAATTGATAAGTCTGACTCAAATAAATAGTTATTATCTTTTGGAAAATAGCTTGATGTAATTGTTGTACCCCATACTACTTCCCCTTCATCTGGTTCAAGTTCACCTGCTATAATTTGGAATAACACAGTTTTTGCATTTTCATTATCTGCTAAAAATGCTATTTTATCATTTTGTTTTACTGTAAATGAAACATTATTTAATATTTTTTCTCCATTTATTGTTTTAGATACATTTTTTACATGTAAAATTTCTTTTCCTGGTTCTCTATCTGGTTTAAAATCCACATAAGGATATCTTCTGTTAGATGGTTTAATTTCATCTAATTCAATTTTTTCTAATGATTTTTTACGAGATGTTGCTTGTTTTGATTTTGAAGCATTTGCACTAAATCTTGCAATAAAGTCTTGTAATTCTTTAATTTTTTCCTCTTTCTTTTTGTTAGCCTCTTTCATTTGTTTTAATGCAAGTTGGCTAGATTCATACCAGAAATCATAGTTTCCTGGATATACTTTAATTTTACCAAAGTCAACATCTGCAATATGTGTACAAACTTTATTTAAAAAGTATCTATCATGTGATACAACAATAACTGTATTCTCAAAGTTTATTAAAAATTCTTCAAGCCAGCTAATACTTTTTAAATCTAAATCGTTTGTGGGCTCGTCAAGTAAAAGTATATCTGGGTTTCCAAACAATGCTTGTGCTAGCAATACTTTTACTTTATCTTTTGCTTCTAGATTGCTCATAAGTTCATAATGTTTTTCTGGTGTTATTCCTAAATCGTTTAATAACACTGCTGCATCTGACTCAGCATTCCATCCATCTAATTCAGCAAAACGTTCTTCTAGTTTAGCAGCTTTCATTCCATCTTCTTCTGAAAAATCAGGCTTTGCATATATTGCATCTTTTTCTTTCATTATTTTATATAGTTCATCATTTCCCATAATTACTGTGTCCATAACAGTATATTCCTCAAAAGCAAAGTGGTCTTGTTTTAAAACAGATAATCTTTCTGTTTTTTCCTTTGTTACTTCACCTTTACTTGGTTCAAGTTCTCCTGATAGGACCTTTAAGAATGTTGATTTTCCTGCACCATTTGCTCCAATAATTCCATAGCAACATCCTTTGTTAAATTTTATATTTACATCTTCAAATAAAGTTCTTTTTCCAAATCTAATTGTTACTCCGGTAGCTGTAAGCATTGCTTCTCCTCCTTATTTTTTACATACTTCGTATATTATATCATATTTTTTAATATTGTAAAGGAAAAAAAGCCTGAATTGCTTTAGCAATCCAGGCTTTTTTAGCTTTTATCTATCAAATAATAATTTTATTGCCCATAATCCAGAAATTCCCACTAGAATATAAATTATTCTGCTTATTATTGACATTGCACCAAATATTGCATCGACTAAATTAAAATTAAATATTCCGACTAGTCCCCAATTAATTGCTCCAATTATTATTAAAACTAAAGCAATTGTATCTATTACTTTCATTAAATTACATCCTCCTTTAAAAATTATTTTAAAAGTTTTCACTATAAAGTATATTCACTTTTCGTCATTTTATACTTTTAAAGTTTTATTATTTTTTCCATTAAAGGAGAATTTTAACAATTATTTTAACATTTCTCTTTTATTTAGCCATAAAGTTGCAATTATTGAAACTATTATTGAAATTCCAATTAAAATTGGAAATCCATAAGGATTATCTTGAAATGGTACTGGTACATTCATTCCCCAAAAACTTGCAATCATTGTTGGAATTGATAATATAATTGTTATTGATGTTAAAAATTTCATAACACCATTTAAATTATTTGATATTATTGATGCATACGCATCCATAGTTCCATTTAAAATATCACTATATATTTTAGCCATTTCTATCGCTTGCTTATTTTCAATAATTGAATCTTCTAATATATCTTCATCTTCTTCATAAAGTTTAATAATTTTTCCACGCATTGTTTTTTCCATTACTAGTTCATTTGATTTTAATGATGTTGTGAAATAAACCAAGCTTTTCTCTAAATTAAGTAATTTTAATAGTGCTTTGTTCTTCATAGAATTTTTTAATGTTGATTCAGCAACTTCTGTTTCTTTATTTATCTTTTTTAACAAATTTAAATACATTGATGAATTTTTGTATAAAATTTGCAATAAAAATCTACTTTTTTTATATGTTATTATATTTTTTGTATTATTACACATACTCTGCATAATTTCATTTTTTTTCAAAGATACTGTAATGATATAATCATCTCTTACAAATATAATTCCAATTGGCATTGTTGAATAAATTAGCGAGTCTCCTTCTCTTTCTCTAATTGGAATATCTATTATAAATAATATTGTATCATCATCTTCTTCAATATCAATTCTAGCTTTTTCCTCATAGTCTAATGCATATCTAATAAAATCTTCTTTTATTTTCAAATTATTACATACATCATTTATTTCTTCTTCTGTCGGGGAAATCATATTAATCCAATTTCCCTTTTCATATTTAGCTGTTTTTTCTGTTACATTTGTTTCAAGTTCTGTTCTATACATTTCTAACATAATATTTTCCCCCTTCCGTTTTATATTATACCATATATATCTTTAAATTCAAAATATTGAAATTTTATTACATATTTTTTATAAAAAAAACAATCCAAGATCACCTCTTGGATTGCCGAATGTCTCTACTATTCTTGTGCCTCATCTTCTTCATATTCTCTCTTTTTACTTTTTCTGCCAAGCATAATTGCCCAGTCTGTAGTTGCGAGAATCGAAATGACAGCTTTCGTGACAGTTGTATAACAAATGAAAAAATGCTCGCAACAGCATTGTTTTATGTTAACTTTGTGAATAAAAAAATAAATCTTCTTTCTATTGAAGATTTATTTGGTGCGTTAGCGGTACTTATTTGCGAAAAAATAGCACATTTTTTTTGCATATCCTCCCACATTTAGCACAAAAAAATTTCCATTTAATCAACTGTATATACATTTTAGCATATATAGTTAAAAATGTATATACGGTTAATCAATTTTTATTCTTTTATTATTCTCTTATCTATAAAAGACCAGATTAAACATACTATCCATCCAATTAATGTCCATCCCAAAATTATATTAATTCCTATAATATATAATTTATAACTATGATGCCTAACTAAAGCTATAATTGTAGGAATAAAATATATTAATGCTGTTATAATTAGTATAAAAACGAATGATATAACTTTTGATTTCATTGATATAATTGGTCCTTTGTTTTCTATAACATTTCCATTACTGTTTGTCAATGAACTACTTGGCATATTAGGTTTATAATCTTCTAAATTTACAGAAGTATAACCATATGCTATTTTAGGAACAAATATTAATGTTAATATAGTAAATATCATTACAATAATAAGACTTTTTGTAATTTGTTTTTTCATTTTTAACCTCCTAGTTAGCTTATTAGCTAATTAAAATTTTCTAGTATTATTTATTTTTAATCTTGTTATTCAGCTTTATATATTTTTCCATCTTTTACTTCATATACAATACTATTACTGATTTTTTCTAAATTCATGATATGAGTGCATATGTAAGCAGAATATTTCCCATTGTCCAAATCTACTGGTAAGTTATCTACACCTTCTTTTATCTCCCTCATAGATACAACTTTATCGTTTTTGTCGAATATGTATAAAAGTACATCATTATTACTTATAAATTCATCCAATGTACACCCTACTGTTTGATAAGAAATTGTTTGATTGGGTTGCAATACTATATTTATTTTATACTGTTTATTATTGGCAAATTCGTATATTTCATGACTTTCTGCTGATAAATCTACACCATTAATTTCTTTTATAATCTTACTATTTTTATATACTGTAATTACATTGATACTATTTTCACCATATGAACTTTGATATAACAAAGCTCTTACTTTAGCTACATTTCCAATAGGTATTATGTATTCGCCTTCATTAATTTCAAGATAATAATCATATATATTATGTTTTCTTCTAGATCTTATGTCATGTATTATTTTCCAATTATTAGTTTTTATTTCTATCGTTTTATTACTAATAATATCTCCTAATGCTCTAAAAGTCATTTCTATGCCATATATTTTTTTACTATCTATCGTATATTTTTTATATGGTCGTATGGCACTATAGTTTAAATTAAAAGCAAATATAATTAAAATAATTAACACTATTATAGGCATATGCTTTGAGGTAAAGCTAACTTCATCGGTTTTTCTCAAAATTATAATAGGTAAAATAGATATTACTATAAATCCCATTAATAAAGTCATAAAGATACTATCAGACAATAATGATAATAAAAGTAGTATATTGTTAGTCTTATCAAATAATGTTCTTCCATGAAATATAAAGTACATGATAATAAAAATAATGAAACTAATCATTACTAATATTAGCTTTTTCGGATTTAATTTATTTTCTGATTGAAAATTATTAAAATCCATTATATTTTTTCCTTTCTCAATATTTTTTTATTCAATTTCTAAAAAAATTGACAAACTGAAATTATTTGTGTATAATATTAATAGGAAATAAGTAACCACAAATGTGGTTGCCGTGTAATATGTAAAAAACACATCAGACTGGCAAGTTACAGATGTGTTTTTTATTGTCTATTTGCTTAAAAATACTATAAATATAATTAAGGCAAATACTATAATAGTTTCGACAACTAATGCAAATAAAAGTAAGTATATTATTTCTAATAAAACAGCTTCTATCATAGCACCACCTCCATTCTCACAACATAAAGTTGCGGATCAAAAGTGGCAACCACATCTGCAATTATTCTTATTTCCTATGTTAATACTATACTATAAATTCGACTAAATAACAAGTGAAAAGTCAAATTTTTCCTATTATTTTTGTATGATGTTATAAATAAATATATGCTAGTCCAAATACAAAACTTTCTTTTTCTGTTTTATTCATTTCCATAACCTTTGATAATATAAAAACATCTATATTATATTCTAAAGTTACCATTCTATTTTTATTATAATTCTTATCAAAAACACATAAGAAATTCTTCAAAAGTTCAATCAAATTTTCTTTATCAATTTTCAATTTTATCATGTCACTTTCTAAAACAATTATAAACAATTTTAATTTATTTTCTACGCTTAAAGTTTCAAAATATCTTACTAAAATTTTTACTTTTTCTTCTTTAGATTTTGAAAATTTTTTATCACTTTTTACTGCAACTAATCTGATTAATTTTTGTTTTTCTTTATTCAGTTTTAGTTCAACTATTTTAGGTTTGCCATTCATATTTTCTGGAAAAACTTCATAAAATTCTACTTCAAATTCTTTATTAAGTCTTTCTATATATTCATCTAATTGTTTCTGATTTATATTAATACTTGTCCTAACAATTTTTTCTTCATCATCAACTTCAATAGGTACATAAATATCAAATATTCCACTTTGAAAAAACTTCGTTAGTTGTTCAATATAACTTCTTCTAAAATTTATTTCTTCAATTTTAAAGTCTCCATTTTTATTTTTAATCAGTTTCATTGACTCAATAAATTTAGAAATAAATTCTTGTTTTTCTTCTTTTGATTTTTTCTTCCATTTCTACTATTCCACTTAAATATGCTTTCTTAATTCTTTTTTTGTTTTTGTAGAGTATCAATTTCTTTATCTAGTTTTTCGGTATTAGTTTCTTTTTTATCAGCTAGTATAGGGAAGAAATACTTTTTAACTGACATATCATATTCAACTAAGTCTAAAATAAAATCTTCTAAACATTCTTCAATTTTATCTTCTCTATAATAAATCTTGCAATGCTCACAGTTATAGTACATATACTTTTTTTTTTGCCACCAGAGCCTTTGCATTTCATTATGCTATCACATTTAGGACATTTTAACTTTTGAAAGAAAATATAAACTCTATCTCTAGCATAAGCTCTTTGATTTTTTTCTTTTTGCAATTGTGCTTCCTCCCATACAGCACGACTTATTATTGGCTCTACTACATTCATATAAATTATTGGTTCAATACTTTGCATTTTTCCAATTCTTTTATATTGTTCATAATCACCCATATAAACACGATTTTCTATTATTTTTTGTATAGTCGAATCTCGCCACTGCTTAGGTGCTAATACTTTTTCTTCTTTTAAAATATTAGCGATTTGTTGATAACTTTTGCCCTCTAAATACATATTAAATATTCTTATAACAACATCTTTTGTAGTTTCATCAATTACAGTTTTCTTATTACTATCTTTCTTATAGCCTATTGGAATAGTACCGTGGCAAATGCCCAGATTTTATAGCACCATTTAATCCAAACTTTGTTCTTTCACTTACTATTTCAATTTCTAACTGAGATAACACTGTTAGCATTCTTACGAAAAATCTTCCATTTGCAGTAGAAGTATTAACATCATCTCCATCACATACAAGATATGTGTTGTGTTTTTCTAATACTGCAATTAGTTCTTCTAAATCACGCACTGAACGAGTAACCCTGTCCAGCTTATAGGCTACAATATAGTTAATTTTACCTTTTTTCATATCTGCTAACATTTTTTGAAATTCTGGTCTAGCTGGTCTATGTGCCATATCTTTTGCTGATATTCCTGCATCTTCATACACTTTAAATACAGCATATTCTTTAAATTAACAAAGCTGTAATAGTTTTTCCTTTTGTTCTCCTAAACTAAATCCTTCTCTTGCTTGATCTTCTGTACTTACACGAATATATATTCCTGCAACTTTTCTTTCTTCATTCATAATTTTAAATCCTCCCTTCACTTTGAATGGGTAGGCATTAAATAAAGTGCCTTTAGCTAAATACATAAGCTATTGGCACTTTTTAGAGTTTTATATTCTATATTAAAAACAATTCTAAAAACTCTAAAATTAATGCCTTGCTATGTATTCTTGTAGTTTAGATAAAGGATATTTAGTCCTTAAATCTCTCACATAAAAGTAATCATGTTCATTAAAGAATAAATATAAATTATTCTTAATAATTACTCTATGTGGCTCTACATACGCTAGATTTGTATGTTCTATAACTCTTAAACAACCTTCTAATATCATTTGGTGTTCAAGTTTTATAGCATTCAAACGGCAAGCCCATTCAATTTTAGAGAGTAAATCTCTGCTTATCTTGTTTTTCTTCTTTACAATACTTATCATATCACACCATCCTTTCTTTTTCAATAAAAGGCAACAAAAAAATCAACCTTTTACAGTTGATTTATTGTTTTTCGTCTGGTGCGACGATTTAATCTTTTGGTGCGTCATAGAGGAGTCGAACCTCCGACCATCAGATTAAGAGTCTGCTGCTCTACCAACTGAGCTAATGACGCGTATAATTAACTTTAAATATTATACGGCGTATTAGCCTATTTTGTCAATAGTTAGTTTATTTATTTAAGAATAATTTATTTGCAATTTCTGCAAATTGCTCTATAGTTAATTCCTCTCCTCGTATATTTTCATTTATTTTTAAACTTTGTAATACCTCTTTTATTTTTTCTTTCGTTGTTATTCCTGAATTCGACAATCCATTTACTAATGTTTTTCTTCTTTGTGTAAAACTTGCTTTTATAATTTTGAAAAATAATTTTTCATCATTTAATTTAACAGGTGCTTCTTTTCTAATATTCAATCTTATAACTTCTGAATTAACCTTTGGTTCCGGAACAAAAGATGTATTTGGAACTGTCAGCATTTCCTGTGCTTCTGAATAATAATATACACAGTATGTGATTGCCCCACTATTTTTTCCTCCTGGAATTTCTGTCAATCTGTCTGCTACTTCTTTTTGTATCATAACTGTTATACTATTTATATTTAATTTTTCTTCTAATAACTTCATTATTATTGGAGTAGTAATATAATATGGTAAATTTGCTACAATTTTTACTGAATAATTGTTGTCATTTTCTTCTTTTATCAGGTTGTTTAAATCTACTTTTAGTACATCTTCATTTATCACTTTAAAATTTTTATATAACGCAAATCTATCATTTAAAATTTCCAACATTTTTTTATCAAGTTCTATTGCAATTACTTTACCCGCTTTTTCTACAAGTTTACTGGTTAATGTTCCTAATCCTGGCCCTATTTCTATTACAAAATCATTTTTTTCTATTTCTGCTGTTTTTATTATATTTTCTATTACATTATCATCAATTAAAAAGTTTTGTCCTAAGTTTTTATTTGCATTAATATTATATTTTTTCATTAAAAACTTAGTTTCTTCATAAATGTTCATATTTTTCCCCTATTTTTATAATTTATATATTATAGTATATAAGCCCAACCATTAAAAGTCAATAAAAGCACTAGTATTTCTAGTGCTTTTATTTCTATTCAGTAGTATTGTTTTCAGTTTTCTCATTATTAACTGTTGTATTTGTTTCTGTATTTGTTGAAGGCTCTGGTGTTGGTGTAGGTGTTACTGGTGCAGTTGCTTTTTTTGTTCCTTTTCTCACAATTTTATTTCTAGAATTATAAGTATCTTTTGAAAGCAATGTCCTTGAAATTACTTTTCCATTTTGTTTTACTATTTTATATCCTTCACTTCTACATCCAGTAATTGCTGTTTGTTCTACAACTTCTTTTCCTTCTTCTAATGTTTGATCCTCTTTATATATTGTCGTTGGATTAATATATGATGTTACTTTTGATTGTATAATTACTTCATATTCATTTTCTTCTTTTATACCATATACTGAAACTTTACATACTCCACCACTTGCTGATGCAACTAACTTTATAGGATATTTTCTTGTATTTTTAAATATAAAGTCTAGACTTCCATAATAAACTGTTGCATCTCTACTTGGTGCTACATATCCAGTTGTAAACATGTGGTTACTTCTTTCTACAATTTTTAAGTTTGCAAGTAATGCTGTATTATATATTGTTGATGATACTTGGCAAACTCCTCCACCAACATCTGGCACAACTTTTCCCCCAATATATGCAGTTCCTTCTTTAAAGCCTGCTTCAATTGTTCTTGAACCTACTACAGTATTGAATGAGAAGTTTTCACCAGGCATAATTACTGTCCCATTTACTTTTTGGGCTGCTAATTTTATATTTACATTTCTGTTATAATTGCTTGCATCAAATCTAGTAGAAAAAGTCGAAATTAAATCTGGAAAAGCTTTTTCTCCTAGGTCTTTAATTGTCTTTTTAGCTTTTGTTATTTTTAATGGTATTTCATATTCTTTTTTATCTTGTTGTAGTAATTTTTCAGCTTCCTCTATAGAAATTTTGAAATCAACACCATCAACTTCTGCATGTACTACCGTAGGGTTTAACTCTATATATGCATCTTTTGGTTCTTTATATATTTCATCACGTATTTTTTGTAAATCAACTGGATCTGGTTCTTTATATTCTACAGGTATTTCTATTTCTTGATAATTTGTATGAATATTACTTAATTGATCTCGTATTTTTTGTTTTAATTCTTCTGTTTTAATAGTGTAACCTGCTTTTCCCTTTACTAATATTAATTTTTGTTTTTCAATATAATAGCTGTTTTCTACAACTGCATCTTTTAATTTTGAATTTATATCCTTAATAGTATTTGATAATAAATCTTCATCTAAATATAATGTTGGTTTTATTTCTTTTTTTAATAACTCTGTAATTAATATTTCATAATTATTAGTTATAATATTTCCTTTTCTTCCGATGTTGTATGCTTCATTAATAGCGCTATCAGTATCAAATTTTGCATTAAATGTATTAGCTGTTACATTAGTCTCATTATCTTCTCTTTTTAAAATTAGACTACTGTTTTCTTCTTTAAATCTTTCATCTATTGCATTATTTACTTTTGTTGTAGCTTCTTCTATTGTTAAATTAGATACATCAATACCAAGAATTGTTATTCCTTTTAATATTTTATCATTACTCATATTTAACAATGCAAAAATAATAGAAAATATCATAACAGCTAAAACAATAATTAATGAAATAATTATAGCTTTTACTTTTTTAGGATTATTTTTTTCTACATGTTTTACCTTTTTATATTCTGTTTTTTCTTCTTGTTTAATTTCTTCTTTCACAGGCTCTTTTTTCACTTCTTCAGAACTATTTTCTTCTTTGGTTTCTTCAATATTTTCATGATTTTTTTCTTCATTTACTTCGTCTTGATTATTTAGATTTTCGTGTTCTTCCATGACTTTTCCCCTTTTATATAAAGTATATAATTTTGTATAAAATAATATTACCACAACCATATATTTTTTACAATAAAAATCTGTTTATATTTTGTCAAAATTTACAATTTTTTCTGTTTTTATACTAGACAAGTTTTTCTTTTTCTTATATAATACTCGTAGAAAATATTGTAAAAAGAGGTATTATTATGCTAGGTCAGATGATTGCATATATTCGAAAAGAAAAAAAGCTTACAAAGGCAGGCATTGCTAGAGGAACAAACATTAATACAGGTCATTTAACACATATTGAAAAAGGTGAAAGAAATCCTAGTCATAAAGTATTAAAAAATATGTGTAAAACAATGGGAATTCCTTATCGTCCTTTGATGTATACTTATGATAAAGAACTTACTGAAGAACAACTAGCTTATAAAGTTGTTACTCATATACCTTATGATAAAATACCTACTTTTGATTTATTAGGCGGTTTAATAGATTGCCCAACTACAGTTTCAGGAGCTTCTATTGCTGTAAAAATAAATGATACATCAATGGAACCAAAATTAAAAAAAGACACTTATGCATATATAGAATTTAATACCCCACTTGATAATAGAGATATTGGATTATTTAGTTATAATAATAAACTTTTAATTCGTAAATTTATTATTCGTAAAGATGGAGTAGTTTTAAGAGCTGAAGATAAAGAAATTCCTGATATATGTTTAGATCCGAAAGAAGAATTTTATATTGTTGGCAAAGTAGTAGGTTCTACTTCAAATTAAAAATTTTGTCAAAAATACTTGAATTATATTTTTTTTATATTATAATATTAAATTAGTTAACAAGAGATAAATAAGGAGAATTTTAAATGGAATTAGTTAAAAATATTTTCTTTAATACAGATAAATTAGTTGAAAAATCAAAAGTGAAGATTTCTTATGCTGGAAAACTTTTTCAGAATGGTTCAGAAGAAGTTTATATTCACTATGGTTTTGGTCTTAATTGGGATAATTTAGGAGAAATTAAAATGGAAAAAACTGAACTTGGTTTTCAAGCAGAAGTTGAATTAATTTCAAGTGACAGTTTTAATTTCTGTTTTAGAAATTCTAATAATGAGTGGGATAATAACAATGGAGAAAATTATATTTTTCCTATTGAAAAAGTAGAACTTGCTCTAGTAGTAAAAGAAAAAACATCTTTGGCAGCTCCTAGAAAATTAAGAAAATCATACATCTGGAGTAAAAAAGTACGTTTAGCAGTTTATAAAATAATCACTTATTTGCCAAAATTAATTTCTGGAAATTATAAAAGAAAAGTTTCAGAATAAATATTGAAAATATTTACCAAAAGTTTTTTCATATATATTTTTTCTTTAAAAAAGAGAACTATTTAAATAGTTCTCTTTTTTGTTATATATACCATCCTCCATTTATTGATATTATTTGTCCTGTGGTATATTCGTCTTCTACAAGCCATTTCACACATCTAGCAATATCTTTTGTATTTCCTATTCTGTTTAAAGGAATCTGCTCTTTTATTTGTTCTAATTCTTCATAACTAAGTCTGCTATTCATATCAGTATTAATAATACCAGGCGCAATTGCATTTACTCGTATATTAGATAATCCAACCTCTTTTGCCAAAGCCTTAGTCATTCCATTTATTGCAGCTTTTGTTGTTGAATATGCAACTTCACATGAAGCTCCAGTTTCACCCCAAATAGATGAAATATTAATAATACGTCCACTTTTTTCTTTTATCATATACTTTAATACTTCTTGTGTACAATTAAAAACAGAATTTAAGTTAACATTTATTATCTTCTGCCACATTTCTTCTGAAACATCTGTAAATAATCCCTCAAGAGATATTCCCGCATTGTTTACTAATATATCAATTTTTTTGAATCTTTTTATTGCAAATTCAATTAAACTATTTACTTCATTTCTATTTGATACATCTGCTTTTACTACTTCAATATTAAAACCTTTTTGTAACATTTCATTTTTTAGTTCTTCAGCTTGCACTTTAGAATTATTGTAATTTAAAATAACTATGTAACCATTTTCTGCTAATGTTCTTACAATTTCTGCACCAATTCCTTTTGCTCCTCCTGTTACTATAGCTACTTTTGAATTTGTATCTATTTTTTCATTTTCTTTCATATTTTATAATTCTCCTTTATAACTTATATAAAAAATGTCCTGACAAATATGCACAGTTCAATGTAACTTACTCTTATTGTATATAAAACAAAGAACTAGGCAAGTTGTACAACAAACCTAGTTCTAAGTAATTGGAGCCACTTATCTGATTCGAACAGATGACCTACTGATTACAAGTCAGTTGCTCTACCAGCTGAGCTAAAGTGGCATATTGGTGACCCCGACGGGAATCGAACCCATGTCTCCGCCGTGAAAGGGCGATGTCTTAACCGCTTGACCACGGGGCCATAAAAAGAAACTTGCTAGGATTTAATTTTAATTAAATCCTAGTTTTGGTGAGCCATCGCGGACTCGAACCGCGGACAACTTGATTAAAAGTCAAGTGCTCTACCACCTGAGCTAATGACCCAAGTTCCAAGCTCGTTACCAACGTTTGTTTTACGTTAGCACAAGCCTTATTTTAAACTATTTTTTTTAATTTGTCAATAGATTTTTCATTTTTTGTGAAAAAAATGTAATTTTTTTTTGAAAATTTATGAATTTAGCTTTTTTATTATCTCTTCTACATCTATTCCATGTACTTCACAAGCCTCTTCTATGGTCTCTGCTTGTGATGCTGGACATCCTAAACAATGCATTCCTGCTTCTAATAAAATTTCTGCTTTTTCAGGAGCTTTTTCTAAAAGTTCTCCTATTGTCATTTTTTTATCTATTTGCATAGGTATTCTCCCTTCTAAAATTAATATTATTAAATATATTAAATTTTATCATATATTTTAAAAAAAGTATAGACAAATTAAAAAATATATTATATGATTGTAAAAAATTGGAAGGTGGTGTGTTTTTTATAAATTTAGTAGATTTTTTCTTTATTATTCTTATTATCAATTCTTTTGTATTTTTTTATTCAATTTATAACTTTTTTAATATCAAAATTTTTTATAATCTACAAGGTTCTAAATTAAAATTAAAATCAATTAATTTAAAATAGTTTTTAGGAGGTGTTTATGAATTAAACGTATTTTATTCATTCTATTTTTTACATTTATTTTATATTTTATTGGTTTTCAAATCTTTTCTCCACTCTATTTTCAAAACCATGTAATTATCACTTATGGGTTACACCCTTTTGACATCTGTATTGAACAACCAATTTTGTGGAAATATCTTAAAATATTATTTTTAATCACCTATTTATATTCTTCGATTTTCTTTTCCAATTTATTATACAATTTATTTAATTTTAAAAAATTTAAACGAACTAAGAAAAACAATTCCAAACCATCTTTAACAAATTTAAATAAAAAAGAGGATTTGTCATTATTAATTGGTGAAAATGCAAATACAAGAGAATTGATTTATTTGCCTGAAAAAAGTTTATATCAAAACATTTTAATTACAGGAACAATTGGTACTGGAAAAACCAGCAGTGCCATGTACCCATTTACTAAACAATTAATAAAATATAAAAATTGCAATAAAGAAAAAAAATTAGGAATGTTGATTTTGGATGTTAAGGGTAATTATTATAAAAAAGTATTAGAATTTGCTTCTGATTTTAATAGATTAAATGATATTATTGTTATTGAATTAAATGGTAATTATAAATATAATCCTCTACATAAACCTAATTTAAAACCATCAGTCATAGCTAATAGATTAAAGACTATCTTATTACTTTTTTCAAAAAATAATTCAGAAAGTTATTGGATTGATAAAGCAAGTCAAATTTTAGAAGAAGCAATTAAATTGTGCAGATTATACAATAATAATTATGTTACATTTATTGAATTGCATAAATTAATTACGGAAAAAAATTATTACTTGGAAAAAGTTGGCTTATTACGCAAAAAATTTATAAAAAATAAATTTTCTAAAAAACAAGTTTATGATTTATTTTCTAGTTTAAATTTTTTTGAAAATGAGTATTTTAATTTAGATCATAGAACTAGTTCGATTTTACAGTCTGAAATAACCCGTATTACTAATTGTTTTATTTCTGATTATGATGTTTTAAAAACATTTTGTCCAACAAAAGAAGATCTTAATTTTTTGGGTTTTGATGAAGTTATTAATAATGGAAAAATTGTTGTCTTGAATATGAATATAAATGAATATTCTTACCTATCTAAAATAATTGCAGCATATTTAAAATTAGATTTTCAAACAGATGTAATGACCCGACTTGCTAATACAAGTAATAACAATTTTAGGAGTGTATGTTTTATTTCTGATGAATATTCTGAATATTGTACTGAAACTGATTGTAACTTTTTTTCTCAAAGTAGAGAAGCAAAATGCATTAATATTGTTGCTACTCAAAGTTATACTTCATTATTAAATACTTTACATGATCAGTCGTCTGTAAATGTTATTATTCAAAATTTAATAAATAAACTCTGGTTTCGAAATGATGATATTTTTACAATTGAAAATGCTCAAAAACAAATTGGTAAAGAAGATAAAGAAAAAGTCTCCAGAGGAATTTCTGAAAATGCTAAAGAAACTGTTTTTAGTTATTTTACTAATTCCCTGAATTCAAAAAATTCAAGTATTTCAGAATCTATTACAACTAACATTCAAAATGAATATATTTATGATACAAATTTTTTTACTCGCAATTTAACTAATTTTCATTGTTTAGGATTTTTATCAACAGGTTCTGAAATAATTCCACCTACTGAAATAAAATTGTATCCATATTTTTATATAAAATAATTTATTAGGAGGATTTTATGTTTAAAATTTTAAATCGAAAAAAACTTATATCTATTTTATTTTTATTTATATTTATTTTCACTTTTTCCAATAATGTATATGCAACTATATTTAATGGTAACCCTGAAATTGTTGATAAATTAAATTCTGCTTTTGAAAAAATCAAAAATTGGATGTTAAAACTTGCTACACCTTCTGCAGCTGTCGCTATTGCCGTCGGTATTTTTATGAAAAAATTTAGTTTCGGAGATGAAGAAAGAATTAGAACTTCCAAAAAGTTAATACGTGGTAGCTTATTTTCTTACGCATTTATTCTTGCTTTAGATTTAATTTTATCGGCAATTAATTCGTTATTAACTTAGGAGGTACATGTTTTGAATGATTCAACAAATTTAACTACCTCAATTATTCAAACTATAAATTCCATTTTTGAAACTCTATTTTCTTCTGTTGATACAACAGTCTATAATATTTTAGATGATTTGGTTTTTATAGATACAAGCATTCTAAATGATTCTATTTTTAAAAAGACATTTGGTATAAATAGTTATAATGGTTTACTAGTAATTGCAAATTCCTTATTAGTTGGATTTTCTATTTATTATGCTATTAGATTAATTTATTCTTACTATATGAATTTACAAGTTGAAAGACCTTATCAATTTATTTTTAAATTATTAATATTTGCTATTGTTATGAATTGTTCATATTTCATTTGCACACAATTTATTCAAATAAATTACCTAATTTCTGATGCAATTAAAATTTTAGGAAAAAATATATTTGGACATAATATTTCTTTTTATGAACTAGTAAAAAAATTAAATCTCCTTATTTCTATAAATCAAGATGAATTTAATATTTTTTCTTTTGATGGATTAATTAAAAGTTTTATTACTATTAATTTATTTAATTTAATTTTTTCTTATGCACTCCGATTTGTAATAATTAAAGTATTTATTTTAATAACACCTTTTTCAATTTTATCTTTGATAAATAATTCTACTTCATGGTTTTTTAAAACTTGGTTTAAAACTATTTTTTCCTTGTTATTACAACAATCCTTTATTTCAATAATTCTACTAATTATTTTTTCATTTAATTATTCTTCTAATGATACTATTTCAAAATTAATGTATATAGGAGGAATCTATGCTTTAGTTCGTGCCAATTCATATATGCAACATTTGATTGGTGGTATTTCAACAGATATATCAAATAATTTTAACATTAGTAATAAATTATTCAAAAATATTTAGAAAGGATTTTTTTATGAAATTTATTTTTCCTCAAAATTATAATTTTAAAAATAAATTATTTGGAATAATTGATTATACAAATTTATTTTTAAATCTTATATGGAATTTTTTTATTTATTTTATTATTAAATTTTTATTTAATAATATTACAATTAAAATATTTGTTTTTATTGTATTTTCATTACCATTTTTATTATTTAGTATTTTTGGAGTTAAACAAGAAAATATTTTAAGCATTTTTTTATATATATTTAAGTATTATAGAAACCATAGATTATATCTATATTCTAAAAAATAAATTTAATTCTTTTCTCTATAAGTTTATTGTAAATTATATTAAAAAATGATATAATTTGACAAAACATATTGTAGGGGGAATTACTTATGAAGTTAGAGCAAAACGACTTATCGCCTTTGTTTTCAAGTACCAACATTCCTGATATATTTTTCACAGGGTACTTACCAGAAGCAAATGGTGACTTTATTAAAGTATATTTATATCTTTTGTTTTTATCAAAATATGATAAAGATATTAAAATAAATGACTTATGTAAAAAATTAGGTCTTTCTTTAAAAGTAATTCAAGATGCAATGAAATATTGGGAAGAGCAAGGAATTATTGTAAAGAAAAACACAGGTTATTCATTCAATAATTTACAAGAAATCGAGCTAAATAATTTGTATAAACCTCGTGTAGCATTATCTGCTGAACAAGTTCAAAAATCTGCTGAAAGTCAAAAACGAGCTAAAACTATGGAATCAATAAACAATCAATACTTTTCTGGTTTAATGCCAACTACATGGTATCCAGATATTGAATTATGGTTTAAAAAATATGGCTTTGATGATGAAGTTATGATGGCTTTATTTAATTATTGTTTTAATAAATCTGCTCTTCATAAAAACTATATTCAAACAGTTGCAGATGCTTGGGCTAAAAATTCAATTAAAACATATAGTGACTTGGATTTATATTATGAAAAACAAGAAGCAGTAAATAAAATTGCAAATATGATAACAAAAAAATTAACACTTGGAAGACAATTATCTCAGTATGAATATGCTTATGTTGAAAAATGGGTTATTGATTTTAAATTTACTTTTGATGTTATTGAAATTGCATTAAGAAGAACCACATCAAAGGTAAATCCAAGTTTCGACTATATAGATAAATTATTAACCGATTGGCATGATAGAGGATTTACTACTCCAGAACATGTTCAAAAGTTCTTAGCTGATATGAAACAAAAAAGTAAAGATATAAAAACTCTTGAAAAAGCTTCTGGATATCAAAACTATAATCAAAGAAAATATGATAATTTAAATAGTTTATACGCTAATCAAAAGCAATAATATAGGAGGTTATTTTGAATAATTCTACTCTAAAAGCTCTTTTAATTGAATATGAAAAGAAAAGAATTAATGCTGAAAATATTGCTCAAAAAGAAAAAGAAAAGCTTTATGCAGAGTTTCCAGAGCTTGCAAACATAGATAAAAAATTAAGTTCATTAGCATTTACTTCCATGAGAGAACTGGCAAAAAATAATGATAAAAAAATAATAGATGATTTAAATTTTAATATTGAAAATTTAAAAAAGCAAAAAGAATCAATCTTAAATTCAATTGGAGAAAAAGCAAAAAAAATAATTCCAAATTACGAATGTAAAAAATGTAATGATACTGGTTATATTTTTAATGGTTCTTCAACAGAAATGTGTTCTTGTCTAAAGCAAAAACTTTACAATATTGAATATAATAAATCAAATATATATAATTTAGAAAATCAAAATTTCAGCAATTTTAATTTAAATTTTTATTCTGATGAAATTAATAGTGCAAAATACAATTCAAATATTTCACCAAGAGAAAATATTAAATTAATAAAAAATATTTGTGAATCATTTATTAATAACTTTGATAATATAAATACAAAAAATTTACTATTTACAGGTAATACAGGATTGGGTAAAACATTTTTATCTAGTTGTATTGCAAATGAATTACTAAAAAAAGAAAAAACCGTATTATATCAAACTTCATCAGTTATGCTTGATACAATTATAAGTTATCGTTTTGGAAAACCAAATGTCTCAAAAGATGTTTATGATTATCTTCAAAATGTTGATTTACTTATTATAGATGATTTAGGAACTGAAGGAATAAATAATATGAAACTGGTCGAATTGTTTAATATTTTAAACAGTAGACTTTTAAATCCTAATAAAAAAACAATTATCTCAACTAATTTAAGCTTACAAAATTTATTTAGTACTTATGATGAAAGAATTGTTTCTAGACTTGTAGGAAATTATGATATATGTTATTTTTTTGGTGATGACATTCGTTTTATATTAAAAAAATGATATTTCTTAATAAGAAATATCATTTTTATTTTTATCTTTCTTGTTCAGTATTTTTTGACTTCATATTTTAACTTTATTTTTTTCTGAATTTATTCTTTTTATTTCTTGATCTATACTTTTTACTTTATTTATTATAAATTCATGAGAACCTTCTAATTCACTTATGTAATCAGGTAATCCTTTTTCAAATGAATCTATAGCATTAGCTATCATTTCTTTTCCATTTGGGAAATTTCCTTCTCTAATAGCTCTAATTCTCTTATATAAATCTAGTTCAACTAAAATTGATAAAGCGTGGAAATTTTCATCCATTATTCATCCCCTTCATTCTCATCTGGATTTATAGTTTCTATGCTAACTACTTTTCCTTCATTTGTTCTCATTAATGTTACACCTTGTGTAGATCTTCCTAATATACTAATATCTTTTACTTTTAGTCTAATAATTGTACCATTATCAGTAATTAACATTACATCTTCATTGTCTGTTGCTATACGTATTCCTATTAAACTTCCTGTTTTTGGTGTTATTTTATATGTTGTAACACCTTTTCCACCTCTAGTTTGCACCCTATATTCATCAAGTTCTGTTCTCTTTCCAAATCCATTTTCAGTAATCGCAAGTAAAGTTGCATTTTTATTTCCCTCAACTATAGATTCCATTCCAATAACACAATCTTCACTATCTAGTCTAATGCCTATAACACCTTGAGCTGTTCTTCCCATTGGTCTAACATCTTTTTCACTAAATGTAATACATGCACCTTGACTAGTAACTAAAACAACATTATCTTGACCATCTGTTAATCTAACATCAATTAGTTCATCATCTTCCCTTAATGTAATAGAAAGAAGTCCTGTTTTTCTGCTTGAGTCAAATTCATTTAATGGAGTCTTTTTAATAAATCCTTGTTTTGTTCCCATTAATAAGTATTTTCCATCTGCGAAATTACTAATTGGAATAACTGCTGATATTTTTTCTCCTGGATCTAATCTTAACAAGTTAACTATTGCAGTACCTTTTGCAGTTCTACCTGCTTCTGGTATTTCATATCCTCTTAATCTATAAAGTTTTCCTTTATTACTAAAGAATAATAAAGTATCATGAGTTGAAGCTGTAAATATTTGTTTAACAAAATCTTCTTCTCTTGTAGCTAAACCTGTAATTCCCTTTCCTCCACGTTTTTGGCTCTTATATGTATCTATTGGCATTCTTTTTACATATCCAAAATGTGTTAATGTAATTACTGTTTGCTCTTCTTTTACTAGATCTTCAATATTAATTTCACCCTCAGCTGCAACAATTTTTGTTTTTCTTTCATCACCATATTTTTGTTTTATTTCTAGTAATTCTTCTTTTATAATATCATATACTAATCTTTCGCTTGATAAAATTGCTCTTAAGTGTTCAATTAATTTCATTAATTCATTATATTCTTCATCTATTTTTTCTCTTTGCAAACCTGATAAAGTTTTTAATCTCATATCCAAAATTGCTTGAGCTTGAATATCTGATAAATTAAATCTTTTCATTAATCTTTCTTTTGGATCATCATAAGAACTACGTATAATATTTATTACTTCATCAATATTATCTAAAGCTATTTTTAATCCTTCTAAAATATGTGCTCTTGCTAGAGCTTTATCTAAATCAAATTGTGTTCTACGAAGAATAACTACTTTTCTATGATCTATATAATGATCTAAGCATTGTCTTAATGTTAATATTTTTGGTTCTCCATTTACTAACGCAAGCATTATTACTCCAAATGTATCTTGTAATTGAGTATGTTTATATAATTGATTTAATATAACTTGAGCGTTTACATCTCTTTTTAATTCAATTACAATTCTTACTTTTGACTCTCTATCAGATTCATCTCTAATTTCAGAAATTCCTTCAATTCTTTTATCTTTTACTAAGTCAGCAATATTTTCAATTAATTTAGCCTTATTTACTTGGTATGGAAGTGAATTAATAATAATTCTTTGTTTATTATTATTCATTTCTTCTATTTCACTTTCACCACGAACTATAATTTTTCCTCTACCAGTTGTATATGCTTGTTTAATTCCTTCTAATCCTAAAATAAGTCCTTCTGTTGGAAAATCTGGCCCTTTTATTATTTCCATTAATTGCTCATCAGTAACATTGTCTTCATCTATTATTTTTATAATTCCGTCTATAACTTCTGTCAAATTGTGTGGAGGAATATTTGTTGCCATACCTACTGCAATTCCTGATGATCCATTTATTAATAGAGCTGGTATTTTAGCTGGAAGTACTGTTGGTTCTTGTAAACGATCATCATAGTTTGGCATAAAATCTACTGTGTTTTTTTCAATATCAGTAAGCATTGTTTCAGCAATTTTGGCCATTCTTGCCTCTGTGTATCTCATTGCAGCTGCACCGTCTCCGTCAATAGATCCAAAGTTTCCATGTCCATCAATTAATGTATATCTTTGTGTAAAATCTTGAGCTAATCTTACCATTGCATCATATACTGAAGCATCTCCATGTGGATGATATCTTCCTAAAACAGAACCTACTGTATTAGCACATTTTCTATATGGTTTATCTGAAGTTATACCATCTTCATACATAGCATATAAAATTCTTCTATGTACTGGTTTCAAACCATCTCTTACATCTGGAAGTGCTCTTGATACTATAACGCTCATAGCATAGTCTATATAAGCTGTACGCATTTCTTTTTCAATGTCACGTTCTACTATTTTTCCGTCATTTCTTTTTTCGTCGTTTGCCTCCATTTTTTTACCTCTTTTCTAGTATTTTTCACTCTTTTATTATACTAAAATGCCCAAAAATTTGCAAGCAAAAATCGTTGTTTTTACCTGCAAATCATCAAAAATAATATTTATTTAATTAAAATTTCAGCAAGCTTTTTTTGCTCTTCTGTTAAATTAAAATCCTGCCCATTATTTTTTATAATTAAATGTAAATTTTCTATTTGTCTTGCCTGTTTTAATGTTTCTTCAAGAGGTAATGTTTGTTTTAATTTATCTTTTATTTTTTGATATTCTCTTTCCATTCCTTCAAAATTTTGACTTTTATAAAATTCTCTCCAATTATTTTCATATTTTCCTATTTTTTCTACATTATTAATTTGGTTTGCAAATTCAGTTTCAATATTACTACTAATATTATCTAAAATCACATTTTTTCCTTTTCTTATTAATGTTGTAACATTAGATGGTATCATACCTTTTTTTGATGTAAAATTTAGTGTAGAATCTATAACATCTGAAATTCCGTCAATTATTCCTCCATTTTTTATCGCATTTTGTGCTTGCGAAATATTTTCAAATTTACCAGTAAATATTCCAGTTACACTTTTTCCTATTTCAATTCCTTTTTGAACTGTAGTATTTATTCCTTCTTTTAATCCTCCTTTTATTAAACTATTTTTTATATCAATTACTTGATCTTCTATAAAATTTGGTAATACCCATCTCAGTCCTAAATCTATTGCAGTATTTACTACTTTTCCAACAGTTGTGTTTAAAAAATTGTTTTGTTCTTTGGTTGTTACCAACTCATTTTGATTTAATTGTTGATTATTTAAAGTTAATATATTTTCCATAAAATTTCTCCTTCTGATATTCATCTAATATTTATTTTTATTTTTAAATATTTTTATTAAATTACTCTAAATTTTTTCAGGTATTTTTTCTAATATTTTAAATTCATTAAATGTATTTTTTAATATAGAAATTTGAGTTGAATTAATATTATATGTATTAAATATAATATTAATTTTTTCTTTATTTATTTTCCATTTTTCAATATACATATTTAATAATTTTTTTGCTTTTTGTATTTCTAATAAATTTGCATCTAATATAAAAAAATTTAATTCACTATTATTTATTATTTCTTTTGTATAATCAAAAAAACATTCTGATGATGTTTCTATTATAATCACATCATATTCTTCTTTTAATTTTAATAATATATTTTTTATTTTTTTATTACTTATTTTATATTTAGAATCAAACAATAAATTCATTCCAGATATTAAATCAATTTTATAATTTATTTTAAATATTAATTCTTGTATTTTTATCTCTTTTAATAAATTATTATTTTTTATTTTATTTCTTATTTTTTGCGAATATTTTTTTATTCCTAATATTTCGTGTAAATTATTATTTAAAATATCAAAATCTATAATTAGTACTTTATTTTTATCCATTAATAAATTTGCTAAACTAACTGTAAAAATACTTCTTTCTACTTCATTTGTTCCAATAACACAAATTATATTTTTCATATTTTTTCACTTTCCTTTTATTTATTTTTTTTTGATTCAATTATTTCTTTTTCAAAATCTCCTGCATCTATTTTAGTTAAAATATGTTCCTCTCCAATAAACATTAAACATTCTCCTCTTTTTAAGGATTTAATTTCTATTTTTTCTTTTTCCGACAAATTTGAATATTGCTCCAGAACTTTTATATTTTCTTCTTCAAGTGCAAAAAAGGTTTTAAATTCTGAATTATTTAATATGCTTTTTCCATATATTCCATTTTCCAAACTAAATAAATCTGATATATCTTGAGTTATTGCTACAGCGCTTCCGCCATATTTTCTTATTGTTTTAAATATTTTATAAATAAAACTTGCAACTTCTTTATTTGAAGTTACACCAATTAATCTCCATATTTCATCTAAATAAATTGATTTTTTAATATTTCTATTTTTTTTAATACGATTCCAGAATAATTCAATAAAAATAAACATACCATATTTTAAATTTTCTTCACCTAAATCATATACATCTGCTACAATTAATAAATTATTTAAATTAACATTTGTATAATTATTAAAAAATTTTAATGAACCTTTTACAAATGGAATTAATTTTATTTGAAATTTTTTTGTTCTTTTATCTTTACCTAAAATATTATAAAAATCTTCTAAAATTGGCATATCATAAGTATTTTTAAAAACTGGTTTAATAGCTATTTTATTTTTTCTCTGTTTATATAGTGTTTTATCATTAAAAGTTATCCCTTTATTTTTATATAATATAATTATTTTTTCTTCTAAAATAGCCTTTTCTTCTTCATTTAAATTTCCAAATATTAAATTAAAAAATCCAATTAATTTTCCTAATTTATTTGCTAAATATCCTTTTCCTTCTTCTATACTTTCTTCCATAATATCAAATACATTTATATATGTATTTGAAGTTGGACCTATTTTTAAAAGAGTTCCACCTAATTCGTTACACATTTCATCATATTCTCTATCAGGATCAATAATATATTGTTCTATTCCTAACAATCTATTTCTTAAAACCAATAATTTTGTATAAAAAGATTTTCCTGCTCCACTTGTTCCAAAAATACATATATTTGAATTTTTATATTTATACGAATTATATTTATCAATAAATACTAGAGAATTATTATATATATTAGTTCCTATAAAGATTCCTTCTTCATCAAATATTGCCGAGGATATAAATGGATATGTAGCAATAATTCCACTAGTTAATACATTTCTTTTGGCAGCATTTTTTAAATCTACAGAATTATTCATTATTGGTGATGTTGCTAAATATGCTTGTTCTTCTCTAAAATATGCCCTTCTGGTTTGCATTCCACTACTTTGTAAAATTCCTTCCACTTTATTTAATAAACTTTCTAATTCTTTTATTTTTTCTGAATATATTGTTACATAAATATATAAAAAATATAATTCTTCATTATTTATTTGCATTTCTTTTCTAATATATTTAGCATCATTATATGTAAAAGCTGCAATATCTATATCCTGTCTATTTTGATTTCCTTCTTTTAAATCAACTCCAACATTACCAATATGATATGTTAAATCACGTATCGTTTTATATGTATCTTGTTTTTCGTAAAAAATAGAAATATTTAAATCAATGTTAGTATCAATAATAGATTTTAAAATTAAATCTTGTTGTTCTCTAAAATAATTAATAATAATTAATGTTGAATAATAATTATTATCAATTTCAAAATATTTTGGATTTGATATATTTATATATGATGGACTTAAATAATCTTTATCTGAAAAAATACCATTTTCAAAAATTAATTTATTATTATTTTTTTTATTTTTAAAATAATCTATTTTATTTATTATTTTTTCTTTTATACTATTAATAAATTTCTTATTTATCTTCTGAATATCATCACCTTCTTTTTATTTTTTATAATTTTTCATTTTTTTCGTTTTGTCAAATTGTTTATTTTTTTGTTTCGGAATTTCTCTATATTATAATCTTATTCTAGTTTTAGACTTTATGTATACTTTTTTAAAATGTCTAAATATTTCTAAGTCAATTTTAATATTTGGTTATTGCCTATGGATTACGTCTTATAAATTCACTATTTTTTTTGGTTCTTACTTTAGATTATATAAATTAAAATCTGATTCTTTATTTTCTGTATATTCTGTTTATATTTTCATATTTGTCTTTTTGTATGTATTATGATTGGTTGTTTGATATTTTTTATTTTTAATTATTATTTAAATATATTCTCGAATTAAGAAAAGAAAATAAAATCTTTTTTATTTCTTTTTTATTATTAATATCTGAAATTAAATTTCCACATCTTGATAATAATTCTTTTATTTTAAAATATTTTTGATTTAAATCTTCTATTGCACTTTCTTCATAATTTATTTTTTCCTTATTTTCATATTTTAAAATAATATAAAAATTCTTTGATGAAGATTTTTTACTTTGATTTAAATATTGAATATATTGAATATAATTTTTAGAAATTTCTTTGATTTTAATATTTTCTTGAATTAAATTTTCTTTTAAATTTTTTATATGTTTACTTAAGTCTTGTTTATTACTTTGAATTAATATTTGAAAATTAAAATTACATGATCTTAAAAAATTTTTATATGAATTTAATATTGCTTCTTTTTCTAATTCTGATTTTAAATTAAAATTTATTGGACTAATTTTAATTATTTTAATATAATTATTATTTTTTAATTTAATAATTCCATTTCTCAGTATTTCTTTATATGGAATCCATTCTTGTACTGTATTTATTTTTTTATTTATTTATTTTCACCTCCACATTTTTAATTTAATAATTTAATAAAATGGAAAATATAAGAAAAATAATTTTATAAGAATATATATTAAAAAAATTTTTAATAATAATTTAAGATAAAAATATAAATAGAAATTAAAATAAAATATTTTTTATATATTTTTATATTAGCTTGTTTTATAAAAAATGTCAATAATTTTCGTATGTCAAAATTCGACAATAATTTTTTTTTTTATATTTTTGAATAATATTTTTTATTTTATACATAATAATAATATAAGGTTAATATTAGTTGAACTAAGAATTATATAAGGTTTATTATTAGCTTTGTATAATTCGTGCAAAGATTAATTATTGTTTAATTAATTTTTAGATAATAATTAGTCAGAGATGAGAGTATATTATTTGTATTTAAGCTGTATTTAATTTTGTTTTTGTTAATTTAATGAAAGTAGAATTTTTCTATATGGTTGAATATATAGGTAATATATTCGAAGTTAAGATTATTTTTGTATATTTTAATGATTATTAATAGTCCTTTGTGGATGAATATAGTTATTACGTGTGCACTATTAGTCGAGCAACTGATTTATATATTTGGTGCAATAGTTTATTTGTATAGTAATATACATTAGATTATAAATTAGGTATATAGGTTTTAGCTGTGAATTAATATTAGCTTTATACGATTAATAGCAGGTAAGCCTTTCTTACCTGCTATTAATTATTTATATATCCAAATTTTTAACAAATTTAGCATTTTCTTCAATAAATTTTCTTCTTGGTTCTATCTCATCACCCATTAATAATGTAAATATAGAATCCGCTTTAATTGCATCTTCCATTGTTACTTTTATTAAAATACGATGTTCTGGATCCATTGTTGTTTCCCATAATTGTTCAGGGTTCATTTCTCCTAAACCTTTATATCTTTGAATTCCAACTTGGTCTCTTGATATTCCCTTTTCTGCTAATTCTTTAAATGCATTTGCTAAATCATCATCTGTATAACAATATACGTCTTGCATTCCTTTTTTAGACAATTTATATAATGGTGGTTGAGCTAAATATACATTTCCATTTTCAATTAATGGTCTCATATACCTAAAGAAAAATGTTAATAATAATGTTCTAATATGTGCTCCATCAACATCGGCATCTGCCATTATAATTACTTTTCCATAACGAATTTTAGAAATATCAAAGTCCTTACCAATTCCTGCACCAACTGCTAAAATAACCGGTTGTAATTTATCATTATTATATATTTTATCTGCTCTTGACTTTTCTACATTAAGCATTTTTCCCCAAAGTGGAAGAATTGCTTGAAATTTCCTGTCTCTTCCTTGTTTTGCACTACCACCAGCAGAATCTCCCTCTACTATATATACTTCACATTCTTCTGGATTTTTGCTACTACAATCAGCCAATTTTCCTGGTAATGTTGATGTTTCTAATGCACTTTTTCTTCTTACAAGTTCTCTAGCTTTTCTTGCAGCTTCTCTTGCACGTGATGCATTTATACATTTTTCAAGAATCGCTTTTCCAACACCTGGGTTCTCCTCTAAAAATGTTGATAGTGCATCATTTACTAAACTTGCCACAACACCAGAAACATTGCTATTTCCTAATTTTGTTTTAGTTTGTCCTTCAAATTGAGGTTCTTTTACTTTAACAGAAACAACTGCTGTAATTCCCTCACGAATGTCTTCTCCTTGCAAATTAGGATCTTTATCTTTTAATAAGCCATGTCCTCTTGCATAATCATTAAATGCTTTTGTAAGTCCTCTTTTAAATCCTTCTAAATGAGTTCCACCCTCAATAGTATTAATGTTATTAACAAATGTGTATATATTTTCTGAGTATGCTGTTGTATATTGAAAAGCAACTTCAACTGGTACATCTCCATCTTTTTCAATATATATTGGCTTTGGATGAATTTTTTCTTTATTTTGTACTAAATATTCAACAAAAGAATTTAATCCACCTTCAAAATGAAATTCTGCTTTTTTAATATTTTCTTCATCTCTTAAATCTGAAATATTAATTTTTAACCCTTTAGTTAAAAAAGCCATTTCTCTAAATCTATTTTCAAGTGTTTCATAATCATATTCTAGAGTTTCAAAAATAGTATCATCTGCTAAAAATCTAACTTTTGTACCTGTTTTCTTTGAGTCTCCTATTCTTGTTAATGGTTCTACTGTTTTTCCTCTTTCAAATTTCATTTCAAAAATTCCGCCATCTCTTTGAATTGTAACCTCTGTCCAATTAGAAAGTGCATTAACAACAGAAGCACCTACTCCATGAAGACCTCCAGAAACTTTATATCCACTGTCTCCACCAAATTTTCCTCCCGCATGAAGTTTTGTGTAAACTGTTTCTGCTGCAGATATTTTAGTTTTTGGATGTATATCAACCGGAATTCCTCTTCCATTATCCTCTACACTAATTACATTTCCTGGTTCAATTTTTATATCTATCTCTGTACAATAACCTGCTAAAGCTTCATCAACACAGTTATCAACTATTTCATACACCAAATGATGTAATCCTCTTATAGATACACTTCCAATATACATACCAGGTCTTTTTCTTACAGCTTCAAGACCTTCCAATACTTGAATTTGTTCTGCTCCATATTCATGCTCGAATTTTTCCATTTTTTAACCTCCAAATATTTTTGTTTCTTCTTCCCTTTTCATTTGTTCATTTTATCATTATATTAAATTATTTTTTTTAATTATCTACAATTTTACCATTAGTTACATTAAATAATTTAATATTTTCTAGCTCCATTTTATCAGTACAAGTTATAATAACTTGTGTATCTTTAATATAGCTTAAAAAGCTTTTTCTTCTCTTTTCATCTAATTCAGACATAAAATCATCTAATAATAAAATTGGATATTCTCCTATTTCATCATAAATAACATATAATTCAGCCAACTTTAAAGATAAAATTGCAGTTCTATGTTGCCCTTGTGATCCATATATCTCAATTTCTTTATCATTAATAAGACATTTAAAATCATCTCTATGAATTCCCTTAGTTGTAAAACCTTTTATAATATCTAATTTTCTCCTTTGTTTTAATAAAGCTAAATAATTTTCTTTATTTTCACATTCTGTTATATAATTAATTTCTAATTTTTCTTTGTCTTCTGTAACTTCAGAATGAATTTTTTTTATTTTATTATTTAATTTTTTTATAAATTCAATTCTATATTTACAAATAATTTCTGCATATTCTGATAATTTTTCATCCCATATTTCCAACATATTTTCTGGTTTGTTTAATTGTTTTATTTGTCTTAAATAATTATTTCTTTGTTCTAATGTTTTCAAATATAAATTTAAATTATGTACATAATTTGGTCTTAATTGTCCTATCATCATATCTAAAAATCTACGTCTTTCAGCTGGACCATTTTTTAAAATTTGAATATCATCTGGTGTAAATATAACTAAATTTAAATTACCAATTAATTCACTTAACTTTTTTATTTTTACACCATTGACTTCAATTTGTTTTTTATCAGCAATTATTATTTTTATTTTTCCACTTCTGTCAGATTTATCATAAAATATATTTGTTTCTAAAAAATCTTCTCCTAATTTTATCATTTCTTTTTCCTTAGATGTTCTAAAAGATTTTCCAAAACCACTTATAAAAATTGCTTCTAATATGTTAGTTTTTCCTTGTGCATTATCACCATAAAACACATTAATATGTGGATTTAATTCTATTTCCTGTTCTGTATAGTTTCTAAAATTTTTCAATTTTATTTTGTTTATATTCATTTAATTATTCCTTCATTCTAATTGGAAGAACCATGTAAATATAATCACCATTTTCTTCTGTTGGTCTAATAATACAAGGTGAAATACTTGAACCAAAATCAATAAATACTTCTGGATCATCAATTGCACGAAGTGCATCTAGGAAATATTTTGGATTAAATCCTGCTTCTAGATTTTTACCTTCTGTTTCAACAAATATTTCTTCCTTAGCATCTCCTGTTTGATTTGTACAAGATATTGTCACTTTTCCTATTTCAACATTTACTTTAACAGGATATTTTTTTTCTTTTTCTATACTAGATGCTGATATTAAACTTACTCTCTCAAAACAATTTTGAATACTATTTTTATCAACTCTAATTCTTGTTTCCCAACTTTCTGGAATAACACTAGCATAATTTAAGAATTCCCCATCTAATAAACGAGTAACTATTTTACAATTTTCTAATTCGAATAATGCTTGATTTTTAGATACTCCTATTTTTATAGTATCAAATGAATCATTTAATATTTTATTTATTTCATTTAATGTTCTACCTGGAATTACTGCTGAAAAATCATTTGCAGCTTTTTGTAAAAATTTACTTTTCCATGCTAATCTAAACCCATCAACAGCAACAACATTTAATTTATTATTTTTTATTTCAAATAAACATCCTGTAAAAATAGGTCTGTTTTCTTCTGTACTAACTGCAAATATAGTTTTTCTAACCATATCTTTTAAACTATTTTGTTCAATTTCCACAGAATTCTCAATATCTATTTTAGGTAATTCTGGAAATTCATCTGGATTCATTGTAGCTAATTTATATAAAGAACCTTCACATTCTATTACTAATAAATTATTTTCATTAATAGTAATTTTTATTTCTGAATCTGGTAATTTACGTATAATTTCACTAAACATTATAGCATTAACTACTGTTGCTCCTTGTTCTTCTACAGAACAATTCATAATATATTCTATACCTATTTCTAAATCATAGGTTGTAAATTTAACTTCTTTATCATTTGTTTGAATTAAAATACCTTCAAGTATAGGCATTGTTGTTTTGCTAGCAACCGCTTTTGTTACGGAATTAATAGCTTTAAGGATTGTATCCTTTTCACAAACAATTTTCATTTGGCTTCGTCTCCTTTTTTATATAATATATAAATAATAATAGTAGTAGTATTAGTAGGTGTTGTGGATTGTGTGGAAAAGTTATTCAAATTTACTGTTCCCTAATGAAATTTTTGTTGATAAAGTTGTGGACAACTTAAAAAGTTATTTACAATTTCATTTTCAATTTGTGGATAGTTAGTTATCAACAAGTTTTCAACAAGAAATTCACAAGTGTTTGTGGATATCTAATGTATTAATTCCGTAAGAAGAATTACAATTTAATTTTCCAAACGAATATTTTTTCAAACATAAATTTTAAAAAACTTTTCTTTTCTTTCGGCTGAAAGCATTAGTCAGAAAACAATGAGTTTTTCACAGTTTCCACAATTAGTTTTGTATTAGTATTTTCTTTTAGTTCATTTGCAATTTTATTGCATCCATGCATTACTGTTGAATGATCTCTTTTACCAAAGGCTAGTCCTATTTTTGGTGTTGAAATATTAGCAACATCTCTACAAAAATACATTGCAATTTGTCTTGGATAAGTTATATCTGCAGATCTTCTAGATCCTTTTAAATCTTCTACAGTAACATTGAAGTATTTAGCAACAACTTCTTGGATATATTCTATAGAAAGAACTTTATTATGATGAGAAACAACATCAGAAATAGCTTTATTAGAAAGTTCAAGTGTTATTGGACTTTTTGATAAAGTTGATAATGCAATTAATTTATTTAAGGTTCCTTCTAGTTCTCTAATATTTGTAGTTATATGTGTGGCTATATTTACTAAAATGTCATCATCTATAATAATATTTTCTAATTGAGATTTCTTTTTTAATATTGCCATACGTGTTTCATAATCTGGATTTGAAATATCAGCAATAAGCCCCCATTCAAAACGAGTTCTTAAACGATCCTCTAAAGGTTGAATATCTTTTGGTGGCCTATCACTAGAAATAATTATTTGTTTTCCATTATCATGCAATGTGTTAAATGTGTGGAAAAATTCCTCTTGAATTCTTTCTTTTCCGGCTATAAATTGAATATCATCTATAAGTAAAACATCAATATTACGGTATTTATTACGGAACATTTCGTTTTTGTTGTCTTTTATTGCATTTATAAATTGATTAGTGAATTTTTCTGAACTAACATATAAGACATTTGCATTTCTATTATTTTTTAATATTTCATTTCCAATAGCATGCATTAAGTGAGTCTTACCAAGCCCAACTCCACCATATAAAAATAAAGGATTATATGAAGTTGCTGGTGCTTCAGCTACAGCTAAAGCTGCGGCATGTGCAAAAGAGTTATTATTACCAACAACAAAGCTATTGAAAGTGTATTTTGGATTTAGATTTGACGAGTTGATATAGCCTTCTTGGATAGATCCAATTGCCTCCTCTTTTTCTAAATCTTCTTCTGAAACTACCTTTATCTCATAATTTTTGTGAGTAATAAAACTAAAAGTATTTTTTAATAAAGGTAAATATCTTGAGTCTAACATATCTTTATGAACTATATTTTGAGCAACAATAGTAATTGTAGAATCATCAACAGACAAAATTTCAATGTTTTTAATCCAGGTGTTGTATGAAATATCAGTTACTTCGGTTTTTAATAGTTCTTTAGCTTTTGTGTTTAGTTCGTTTATCTCTGCCTTTTGCATTACTCCTTCAATCCCTTCAGAATATAAGATATTAATATGCAATTTCACAATTGCAAAAACTTAAGGAAATTTAGTTTTTATATTCAAAGAAAAAATTAAGTTACTACGGAAATAGGTTTTCCACAAAGTTTTCCACAACTGTGGAAAACAAATTTTGGGCCTGTGGATAAATAAAAAAATATAAACTTATTAACATAATAAATATAAAATTTTCAAAGACCGTAAAGCGCTTATTCCCCTACGTTAGTATATAATATCAAAAATACAATTAAATAGTCAATAGAATAAAAAATAAAATGCAAAAATTGATTAAGTGTATTGACACAATGAGCTTTACTGTTGTATAATAATAAAGCTTATATTATAAATAATCCATTCGTGGTTTAAATAAAAGAAAATGTAGGAGGTGCTAAAATGAAAAGAACATATCAACCTAAAAAAAGACAAGAACAAAAAGAACATGGATTCATGAAAAGAATGAAAACTAAATCTGGAAGAAATGTATTAAAAGCAAGACGTGCAAAAGGAAGAAAAAAATTAAGTGCGTAATAAAGAAGGGTCACGTAATAAAAGGTGACCTTTTTAGTTTTATAAAAATGAGTGATTTTAATGAGAAAAATTAAGACTTTGAAAAAAAACTATGAATTTCAAAACGTTCTGACAAAAGGAAAGTTTTATATTGGAAAGCAAATAACAATATATATAGCAGAGAATAAGCGACAAATTAATCAAATTGGAATAGCTATATCAAAAAAAACGTGTAATGCAGTTAAAAGAAATCATATTAAAAGAAAAATTAGAGAGAATTATAGACTAATCCAAAACAAATTAAAGCAGGGTTATAATATTGTTTTTTTGTGGAATAAAAAAATGCCAATTGAAAAGGCTGATTTTTATATTATAAAACAAGATATAGAAAATGCATTTAAAAAGTCAGGAATATTATAAATTAAATGAAAAAGATTTTAATTTTTTTAATAAAAATATATAAAAAAACAATTTCACCTTTTTTAGGAAATTTGGGTATACATTGTAAATATTATCCGAGTTGTTCAGAATATATGATGCAAGCGATTAAAAAATATGGTTGCATAAAAGGTGTATATTTAGGAATAAAAAGATTGTTAAAGTGTCATCCTTTTGCAAAAGGAGGGTATGATCCTTTAAATTAGGAGGAATTTCATGGGTTTTATATCAGAAATATTTGGCTATTTACTTGATTGGTTATATAATGTTTTTAACAATTATGGTATAGCAATTTTGATTTTTTCTGTTATTTTAAGAGTAATCTTAATACCGATTACAATTAAACAACAAAAGTCAATGAAAAAATCAGCGAAACTTCAAGCTGAAATGTCTGAAATTCAAAAAAAATATAAAAATAATCCAGAAAAATTAAACCAAGAAACAATTGAACTATATAAACGTGAAAAAATGAGTCCATTTAGCGGATGCTTGAGTTCAATATTACAAATTATTATTATTTTTTCTGTGTTCTGGCTTGTTAGCCAACCACTTACATATATGAAAAAAATCGATAAAGATTTAATTGAAAAGTATTCAAATGAAATGAAAGAAAGTGGATACAATGCAAACAATAGTTATATACAAATAGCAACCATTGATTATGCTGAAACAAAATATCAAGAAATTGAAAAACAATTGGAGCAAGAAGATGTTGAACATAAAGAAGAATTAAAGCAAAAACAAGATGATTACAATAAACTAAGATTAAATATGGAATTTCTAGGAATTGATTTAAGCAAAGTTCCAACTCAAAGTTTAAATGACTGGAGAGTATATGTAATTCCAGTACTATATGTATTAACATCAATTGCATCAATAAAAATAACAACAGCAACACAAAAAAATAAACAAAAGAAAAGCATAGTTGTATCTGAAGATGGAGAAAATAATGAAGAAGTTGATCCAACAGAACAAATGCAACAAATGAGTAATAGTATGATGTATATGATGCCAGTAATGTCAGTTATGATTGCTATTGTAGCTCCATTAGGGTTGGCTTTATATTGGCTAATGAGTAATATTTTAATGATTATAGAAAGACTTGTTATAAATAAAATTATGAAAAAAGATAATGATGAGGAGGAATCTTCTAATGGCTAAAAGTATTATTTCAGAAGGAAAAACTTCAACAGAAGCTATTGAAAATGGCTTAAAACAATTAAAAGTTTCAAAAGACAAGGTTGAAATAAAAATATTAGAGAGTGAAGAAAAAAGAAGCTTTTTTAGTATATTAGCTCCTAGAATCGTAAAAGTTGAACTTACTTTAAAAGAAGAAGAAAAAGAGAGCAATAAGGAACATAAGCCAATAAAGGAAGAAAAACAAACAGAAAAAGAAAAGAGAACTCCTTTAAACAAAGAGGAAATAGAAAAAATAAAAGAAAATTTAGAAATTTTTCTAAATGAATTTATAGCTAATATGGAAAATATGCAATATGATATTAAGTTTGAAAATGAATATGTTTATGTTACATTAAATGGCAAAGATGCAGGAAAACTTATTGGATATAGAGGAGAAACTTTAAACTCAATGCAAACAATATTATCTGCAATTGCAAATAAACAAGTTACTACAAGAGCACATGTTATACTTGATATTGAAGGATATAGAGCAAAAAGGCAAAAAGCATTAGAAGAGCTTGCTGACAAGTTAACTAGAACCGTAATAAATACTGGAAAACAAGTTACATTAGAACCAATGCCTGCTTATGAAAGAAAAATTATTCATAACAGATTGCAAGATAGTAAAAGAGTAAAAACTTATAGTATTGGTGAAGAACCATATAGAAAAGTTGTTATAACAAAAAAATAGAAAAAATCGGAAGTCAAAGTTCAGATTTTAGTTGATTTAACTAAGTATTTAGTTAAGTATCTAATTCTAACTTTGACTTCTTAATTTTTAATATAATCAGCATCTTGCGTCGCTAAAAGCACAATATACTAATTATATTAAAAATTATAATAGAAATAACGTTATTTAATAATAAGGAGGTAAAAGATGAGTACGATTGCTGCAATTTCAACAGCCCCAGCAAATGGAGGAATTGGAATTATTAGAATGAGCGGTAAAAAGTGTTTTGAAATATTAGATGAAATTTTTATACCAAAACAAAAACAAAATATAGAGGATATACCTGGATATAGTATAAAATATGGCTATATTATAGATTTTAATACAAAACAAAAAATAGATGAAGTTTTGGTATCTTTCTTCAAAACACCTAAAAGTTATACTACAGAAAATATGTGTGAAATAAATTCACATGGGGGAGTAGTAATTGAACAAAAAATATTAGAACAATGTTTATTAGCTGGAGCTGAGATGGCTGAACCAGGTGAATTTACCAAAAGAGCATTTTTAAATGGAAGAATAGATTTATCACAAGCAGAAGGAATTATTGACTTAATAAATGCTAAAACTGCCCAAGAGGCAAAAGCATCATTTAAACAGCTGGAAGGAAATTTATCAAAAAAAATTCAAGATATACGTCAGGAATTATTAAATATAATGGCAGATATTGAGGCTTCTATTGATTATCCAGAATATGATGACGTGCCTGAAATAGTAAATAAAAATTTAATAGAACAAATAAAAAAAATCGAAGACAAATTAGAAGCACTAGAAAAGAGTTTTGAAAGTGGGAAAGTTTTAAAAGAGGGAATAAAAACAGTAATATTAGGAAAGCCAAATGCAGGAAAATCATCTTTACTAAATGCTATTTTAAATGAAGAAAGAGCAATTGTGAGTCAAATAGAAGGAACAACAAGAGATACTATTGAAGAAATGGTACAAATCCAAGGAATACCACTAAAATTAATTGATACTGCAGGAATAAGAAACACAAAAGATGAGATTGAAAAAATTGGCGTTAAAAAGGCTTTAGAGCTGTCAAATGAAGCTGACCTAATAATAGGTATATTTGACAATACAAAACGGCTTAGAAACCGAGGATTTGCGAATACTCGATATTCTTAAAAATAAGAGGTCTATTATACTACTAAATAAAATTGATGAAAAAAATGAAGGATTAGAAAATGATATTAATATTAAACAAACTAACAAACCTGTTATAAAAATTTCTGCAAAAACCAAAGAGGGAATAGAAGATTTATATGAACAGATTCTAAAAATGTTTAAGTTAAATGAAATTGAAATAAATGACGGAGAAGTAATAACTAACATAAGACATAAAAATCAAATAAGAAAAGCTATAGACGCGTTAAAACAAGCTAAACAAGGATTAAAAATCGAAATACCTATTGATATAATCGCAGTTTCTTTAAAAGAATCTATTGAGGATTTGAGTGAAATAACAGGAGAAAATGTATCTGAAGACATAATAAATAATATATTTTCTAAATTTTGCTTAGGAAAATAAAGAATTATATTACTATAAGAGTTAAAAATTAACTTATATGTTTCACAAGCAAAACTTAGAGAGTGTATAGTTTCATAAGAAAAATGTTTGTGAAACATCTTTAAAATATCATGCCAAAAAGACAATTAAGGCAAAAAATGCCGGTTAAGAATATTGAAAAATCAATACAAAAAGTTTTCGACAAAAAACGACACGACAAAAAGTTATATGGAACACTATTTTTAGTTTCATAGAAAACGGAATAAAAATCAAAAAAGAATTTAACAAGGAAGGTAAAATAAAATGAAATATGATGCAGGAAAATATGATGTGGCGGTAATAGGTGCTGGTCATGCAGGATGCGAGGCTGCTCTTGCAACAGCAAGATTAGGACTTAGAACGCTTTTATTCAGTATAAGCTTAGAAGCAGTTGCAAATATGCCATGTAATCCACATATAGGAGGAAGTTCAAAAGGACATCTAGTAATGGAAATAGATTGTTTAGGTGGAGAGATGGGAAAAAATATAGATAAAACATATACTCAACTAAGAATGTTAAACACATCAAAAGGTCCAGCTGTATATTCTTTAAGAGCACAAGCTGATAGGAAAAAATATCAAATGGAAATGAAGCATACTCTTGAGAAGCAACCAAATTTATATTTAAAACAAGCAGAAATAGTAGATATAGGTGTTGAAGGTGGAAAGGTAAAATCTGTAGAAACTAATATAGGAGCAGTATATCAAGTAGATAATGTTATATTAGCAACAGGTACATATTTAAAAGGAAAAATATATATTGGAGAAGTATCTTATGAAAGCGGACCGGATGGAGTATTTCCAGCTAATAGACTATCAGATATGTTAAGAAAAGTTGGAATAAATCTTGTAAGATTTAAAACAGGAACTCCAGCAAGGATAAACAAAAATACAATAGATTTTTCTAAAATGGAAAGACAAGATGGAGACAAAAATCCGACCGCGTTTTCATTTGAAGATAAAATAGTAGAAAAAGAAGAACAATTACCATGTTACTTGACTTATACAACGGCTGAAACACATGAAATAATAAGAAAAAACCTACATCGTTCACCTTTATATGGGGGAGAAATTAAAGGAACAGGACCAAGATATTGTCCATCAATAGAAGATAAGGTAGTTAGATTTGCTGATAAAGAAAGACATCAAATATTTGTTGAACCAATAGGAAGAGATACAGATGAGATGTATATACAAGGAATGAGTTCATCACTTCCAGAAGATGTACAAATTGCTATGTATCGCACTATACCTGGACTAGAACATGCGGAATTTACAAGACCTGCTTATGCAATTGAATATGACTGTATAGATCCATCTGAATTAAAATTATCATTAGAACATAAAAAATTAGATGGAATGTTTTTTGCAGGGCAAATAAATGGAACTTCTGGTTATGAAGAAGCAGCAGCACAAGGAATTATAGCAGGAATAAATGTAGCACAAAAAGTAAGAGGAAGAAAACCAGTAATTTTAGACCGTTCACAAGCATATATAGGAGTTTTAATTGATGATATAGTAACAAAAGGAACGAATGAACCATATAGAATGATGACTTCTAGAGCAGAATACAGACTATTACTAAGACAAGATAATACAGATTTAAGATTAACTGAAATAGGTCATGAAGTAGGATTAATATCTGAAAAAAGATATCAAGCATTTTTAATTAAGAAAAAACAAATTGAAGAAGAAATTGAAAGACTTGAAAATACTATTGTTAAGCCAACTGAAAAAGTAAACGAACTATTAAAAAATAATAATTCTTCACCACTTACAACAGGCGTAAAAATGTCTGAATTATTAAGAAGAACTGAAATGAATTATGAAATGTTAGGCGAAATTGATGAGAATAGAAAAGAATTACCTAAAGATGTGACAGAAGAGGTAGAAATAGAAGTAAAATATAAAGGTTATATAAAATTACAACAAGCACAAGTTGAAAAATTTAAAAAATTAGAAGCAAAATTATTGCCACAAGATATAGACTATAGTACAATTAAGGGACTAAGACTAGAAGCAAGACAAAAATTAAACAAAATAAAGCCAAATTCGGTTGGACAAGCATCTAGAATATCAGGCGTATCACCAGCCGATATATCAGTATTACTTATTTATTTAGAGCAAATAAAAAAATAGAAAGAGGAAATTATGAATAAATTAGAATTTAATAATAGTCTAATAGAAAAGGCAGACTTAATTAAAGTTGAAATATCACAAAAACAAGCTGATAATTTTTATAAATATATGGAATTGCTATTAGAATGGAACAAAAAGATGAATTTGACAGCAATTACAGAGCCAGAAGAAGTGATTTTGAAACATTTTGTAGACAGTTTAACAATTATTCCATATTTAAATGAAGAAAATACAATACTAGATGTTGGCACAGGAGCAGGATTTCCTGGAATTCCATTAAAAATATTAGAAGAAGACAAGAAATTCACTTTGTTGGATTCTTTGAATAAAAGAATAATATTTTTACAAAATGTAATAGATGAATTAAATTTAAAAAATATACAAGCAGTTCATGGACGTGCAGAAGAGTATATAAGAGAAAAAAGAGAACATTATGATATAGCAACATCAAGAGCAGTAGCAAAATTGAATGTACTTCTCGAATATATGATACCATTTGTGAAGGTTGGAGGAAGATGTATTTGCATGAAATCTTTCGAAATAGATGAAGAGCTAAAAGATGCAGAAAAAGCTATTGAAATTTTAGGAGGAAAAATCGAAAAGGTAGATGAAATTACATTGCCTAATACTGATATTCAAAGAAAAATAGTGGTAATAAAGAAAATAAAATCTACACCAAATAAATATCCTAGAAAGGCTGGAATGCCTTCAAAAGAACCAATATTGTAAAAAAATAAAAAGTAATAAAACATTAATTTTCATATTTTTGTTTTATTACTTTTTTTGCAAATAAAAAAATGAAAATTTTCTAGAAAAAATATTATTATTTTCGGAAAATTCATTGACATATTTAATATATTTTTATATTATAAATATGTCCGATTTAATGAAATTTAATAAAAGTTTACATAAAACAACAAAGGAGGCAACTAAATTGGGAAAAATTATATCAATTGCAAACCAAAAAGGTGGAGTTGGAAAGACCACAACATCAGTTAATTTAAGTACTTTACTGGCAAAAAGAGGAAAGAAGGTATTATTAATTGATGCCGATCCACAAGGAAATGCTACAAGTGGAGTAGGAATGGATAAAAATGTAGAATTATCTGTATATGACATGTTAATTAGCGATGAAGTAGAAAGTAAAGATATTATTCAAAAAACAGAAATAAAAAATTTATATATATGTCCATCTAATATAAATCTTGCAGGAGCTGAAGTGGAGCTTGTTTCTATGATGTCTAGAGAATACAGAATGAAAGAAAAATTAGAACAAATAAAGAGTGAATTTGATTATATTATAATTGATTGTCCGCCTTCATTAGGACTAATTACTTTGAATTCCTTTACAGCTTCAAATAGCGTATTAATTCCAGTACAATGTGAATATTATGCATTAGAGGGATTAGGACAGCTTATAAATACCATTAATCTAGTAAAAAAACATTTAAATACAGAATTAGAAATAGAGGGAGCTTTACTTACTATGTATGACATTAGAACTAACTTATCTAATCAAGTAGTAAAAGAGGTTAACAAATATTTTGAAAATAAAGTATACAAAACTGTAATTCCAAGAAATGTAAAATTAAGTGAAGCACCAAGCTATGGAATGCCTATATCTATATATGATCCAAGATCAAAAGGCGCTAAGAGTTATGACAAATTTGTTAAAGAATTTTTAAAGAATAATGAAAATAATTCAAAAGGAAAACATGCAGTATAAAAAGAAAAGGAGTGTTGAAAATGGCTGTTAAAAAAACAGGATTAGGAAAAGGACTAGAAGCTCTATTTTGTGAAAATCAATTAACTAAAGAAGAAGAGAAAAAATTAAAAGATGGAGAAGAAATTGTACAAAGTATAAAAGTTATTGAAATAGAACCAAATAGAAATCAACCAAGAAGAAACTTTCCAAGTGAATCAATTGAAGAACTTGCAAAATCAATAGAAAGATATGGAATAATTCAACCAATTATAGTATCTAAAAAAGATGATTTTTATGAAATAATAGCAGGGGAAAGAAGATGGAGAGCAGCAAAAAAAGCTGGATTGAAGGAAATGCCTTGTATTGTTAGAGAAAATGATGAGAGAAAGAACAAGGAAATTGCTTTAATTGAAAATATACAAAGAGAAGATTTAAATCCAATAGATAAAGCAAGAGGTTTTAGACAATTATTAGATGATTATGGAATGACACAACAACAATTAGCAGATACAATAGGACTAAATAGAAGTACAGTTACAAATACACTTAGACTATTGAATTTGGATGAAAGAGTAATGCAATTAGCTATTGAGGGAAAACTAAATGAGGGACATTGTAGATCTTTATTATGTATAGCAGATCCAGAAAAACAATATGTTGCAGCAATTAGAATTATTGAAAAAGGTGAAACTGTTAGAGATATTGAAAAGAAAGTTCAAGATCAAAAGAAAACATCACCAAAATATGAAGAAAGAAGACAAGCCATTTGCAGAGATATAGAAGATAGTTTTCAAAGTTTTTTTGGAACAAAAGTTAAATTAAATGCAGGAAAAAGAAGTGGAAAAATTATTATTCAATATTCTACAAATGATGAACTAGAAAGAATTTTAAATTTAATTAAGTAAGAAAAAATCTAAAGTATGAAAATACTTTAGATTTTTTGTGTAAATATATAATAATAAATAAAAATTGATTAAATTAATAAATATTTGTATTGACAATAGAGTAGTAAATGTGCTATTATATATAAGGTTATCAGTACAGATGTATTGCTAACTTAAGTGGAGAGGTGGTCGAGTTGGTTTATGGCACCAGTCTTGAAAATTGGCGTAGGTTTGTAGCCTACCGTGGGTTCGAATCCCACCCTCTCCGCCATTTTTTTTTAAACTTAACAATTTGGAGGCTTACCCAAGTGGTTGAAGGGGACAGTTTGCTAAACTGTTAGGGTTCGCAAGGGCCGCGAGGGTTCAAATCCCTCAGCTTCCGCCATTATAGCTCAGAGTAGTAATACTTTGAGCTATTTTTTATGTTTAAAATACAGTTGAAAATATATTAATACAATTGTAAATACTTGACGCTTATATAAAATATGAGATAATATAAAATTATAGAAGGAGGAAAATATGAAAAAATCGATTAAATTATTATTAAGTCTAGTGATAGTTATTATTATTATAGGAACAATTTTTTTTATACTACAAAATAAATTATCAGATAACGCAGAACATAAAGAACAAGAAAAGCAAGATTTAATGGATATAAATTAAATTTAACCAATATTAAGTATGGATACAATATTAGTATTGGATATAACGAAAATTCAGATTATATTATATTTATAGGAAAAAATGGAAACATTAATGAATTAAAATTTGAAGTGACAGAAGATAATAAATTAAATATAAAATTAAGTAAAGATGTTATTAATTATAAAGATATAGTGAATGTAGTGCAAACAGCTAATATGGATGAAAATTATGCTAAGCTTATAGATAAAGACGGTAACCAATTTGCATATTATGGAGCTGAAAATACAAAAGAAAAAATAACCGAGAAAACGGGGCAATATTTAAAAATAGTTAGTCGATTTGAAGAAGGAATATCTGCAGAAGTAAAAGTAACATCAAATGGAGAAGTGTATGTTAATGCAAAAGAAAATACAGGAGACGAAATAGATTTAAGTTCATGTGCTACGAAAGAAAAAACAGGTGAATATAGGTTAAAGCTTTCTAATATAACTTCTGCATATTCATTTATATTTGGTAATTATTCAAGAAATTTGCACATATTGTTATTAAGTAAATCAGGAGAATTAAATGAACTTGCAATAGAGTTTACATCAGAGGGGATGAATGTAGAACTTAATGAAAATATAAAACGCAATATTGAAACAGTATTATATAAATTATATACAGGGGGACATGGAGCTATTGTTATAGAAAGAAACGGAAATGAACAATATCTTTAAATATAATAAAAGAATATCAAAAAATGACAAAAAGTAAATAATATATACATTGTATTTTGAGTTAGAATGAGCAAAATTTCTTAGATAGACTTTATGTATACTAAAATAAAATAACTATTTATAAATTGATAAAATCACATTTCCTTTTAATCTGAAGGAAAATGACGAAACAAAAAATAAAAAAACTGTACTTTTAATGGTTAATGATAACGAATCACATATTTTTATCTATTTTCTCAAAAGTAAGATGAAACACCATACTTGTCTTTTTGTAACGAAAAATAGAATAAAATAAAAAATAGAAAGTAAATAATTATTTATTTTCTATTTTTTATTATTTAATATTAATTATTTAATTATTAATTATTTGATTATTTAATATTAATTATTTAATTATTAATTATTTGATTATTTAATTATTAATTATTAATTATTAATTATTTAATTATTAATTATTAATTATTAATTATTTAATTATTTATTATTAATTATTAATTATTTAATTATTAATTATTTAATTATTTAATTATTAATTATTTAACTATTTAACTATTTAATTATTTAATTATTAATTATTTAATTATTTATTATTAATTATTTAATTATTTATTTATTATTAATTATTTAATTATTTAATTATTTATTATTAATTATTAATTATTAATTATTTAATTATTTATTATTTAATTATTAATTATTTAATTATTTAATTATTTAATTATTAATTATTAATTATTTAATTATTTATTATTAATTATTTAATTATTTAATATTAATTATTTAATTATTAATTATTAATTATTAATTATTAATTATTAATTATTTATTATTTAATTATTAATTAATTATTTATTTAATTAATTATTTATTATTTAATATTTAATTTATATATCAAAAAAATAAAATCTCCATTCTAAATTAATTAAGGAGATTTTATTTTTATATTATTTTTTTATAGTTACATTAGAATTCTGATAAATATTATTTTCTTTTTTTATTGCTAATTTTTCTTTTTGTTGTCTTTTTAAATTATCTTTTGCTACTGTCATTAATAATTTAATTCTATTTGTTTGGTTTGCTTCACTAGCACCAGGATCATAATCAACTGGAGCAATATTTGCATCAGGGTATTTATCTCTAATAGTTTTTATAACGCCTTTTCCAACTACGTGATTTGGTAAACATGCAAATGGTTGTACACAAACTATATTGGGAATACCATGTTCAATATATTCTACCATTTCAGCTGTTAAAAACCAGCCTTCACCTGTTTGATTTCCAATTGATAAAATGTCCTTAACTTTAGTTTCTAGCTCAAATATATTACAAGGTAATAAATAACCTTTTTTAGAATTTTTAAGAGCTATAACAGAGTCTTTTTCTAAAATGTTAATTAATTTAATTGCTGCTTTAAATAATTTAGCTTTCATTTTATCAGTTTTTATTAGTTGATTAAACGTAATTTTATGTGTTGCTATAAATTTAACAAATCCCATAAAATCAGGAAGAATTACTTCAGCACCTTCTCCTTCTAATTTATCTGCTACAAAGTTGTTTCCAAAAGGATGATATTTAATAAGTACTTCACCAACAATACCTACTTTTGGTTTTTCAATTGAAGTATCTAGCTCAATTTTTTCAAAATCATTTACTATATCATAAATATTTTGTTTAAACTCTTTCATAGTTGATTTTACAACTAGTGTTTTACATTTTTCTAGCCACTCATCAAATAATTTTTGAGTTTCACCTTTATGTATTTCATAAGCTCTATTTTTTGTAAGCATTTTTTGCAATAAATCTGCATATACAACACATTTAATCATTCTTTCAATCATTGATATTGTAATTTTAAATCCAGGCATTTTTTCCATACCAACAACATTAAATGATATAACTGGAACATTTGCAAAGCCAGCATCTTTTAAAGCTTTACGAATAAATCCAATGTAGTTTGTTGCTCTACAGCCACCACCAGTTTGAGACATTATTAAAGCTGTTTTATTTAAATCATATTTGCCAGATTCCAAAGCTTCTATCATTTGACCAGTAGTTAAAATAGATGGATAACAAGCATCATTATTTACATATTTTAATCCAGTTTCAACAGTATGTTGAGTGCAGTTTCTTAATAATTCTACCTTGTAACCACATGAAGCAACTGCAGCTTCTAATAACTCGAAATGTATTGGAGCCATTTGAGGAATTAAAATCGTATAATCTTTTTTCATATTTTTATCAAAGATTTTTTTAACTTGCTCATAGCTTCCAGAGCCTTTTTCTAATTCTTTATTTTGTTCTCTTTTCTTCATACTAGCTAAAAGGGAACGAATACGAATACGAACAGCGCCTAAATTATTTATTTCATCTATCTTTATTAAAGTATACATTTTACCGAAGCTGTTTAATATTTCTTCAACTTGATCAGTAGTAACAGCATCTACACCACAACCAAATGAATTTAATTGAACTAATTCAAGGTTGTCATGTTTACCAACAAAATCTGCTGCTGCATATAATCTAGCATGAAATACCCATTGGTCAACTACACGAATAGGTCTTTTAACTTCAGTTTGATTACAAATTGAATCTTCTGTTAAAACACATAATCCTAAACTTGTAATTAAAGTATCAATACCGTGATTTACTTCAGGATCTACATGATATGGTCTTCCTGCTAAAACAATACCTTTTAAATTATTTTTATTCATGTATTCTAAAGTTTCTTCACCTTTATCACGAATATCTTGTTTAAATTTTTGATATTCTTCTTCAGCCTTTTTTGCAGCTGCTAATAATTCTTTTTTAGTAAAGTTGTATTCAGCAAATTCTGGTAATTCCATGATTGTTTCAGCTAGTTTTTTGCAATCAAAAGGTAAAAATGGATTTAAAAATTTAATATTATTTTCTTTTAATTCTTCAACATTATTTTTTAAAACTTCTGAATATGAAATTACAATAGGGCAATTATAATGGTTATCAGCTTTTTCATATTCTTTTCTTGAATATGGCATACATGGATAAAAAATAGTTTTTATACCTTGTTTTATAAGTCCTATAATATGACCATGAGAAAGTTTTGCAGGGAAGCAAACTGATTCAGATGGCATACTTTCCATTCCTTTTTCATAAGTTTTACGATTACTTTTTTCTGATAAAACAACACGGAATCCTAAATTAGTTAAAAATGTGAACCAGAAAGGATAATCCTCATACATATTCAAAACCCTAGGGATACCAATAGTTCCACGAGTGGCATCTTTTTCATCTAAAGGAATATAACCAAATATTCTTTCATATTTATATTTCATAACATTTGGTAAATTTTTATGCTCTCCAACATTTCCAGCACCTTTTTCACAACGGTTACCAGAGATATATCTTGACCCATTACTAAATTTATTTATTGTAAGTAAACAATGATTTTCACAACCATTACAACGAACATGTGAAATATCAATTTTTAATTTATCTAAATCTTCAGGTTTGCTTAAAGTAGATACATATTCCATATCTAAATTTGCTTCATATTGTTCTTTAGCAAGTAATGCTACACCATAAGCACCCATTAAACCAGCAATATCAGGTCTTACAACATTTCTACCAACAATTAACTCAAATGCACGTAATACTGCATCATTGTAGAAAGTACCTCCTTGTACAACAATGTGAGCGCCTAAGGTTTTTACATCTCTAACTTTCATTACTTTTTGAATAGCATTTTTTATAACAGAATATGAAAGTCCAGCAGAAATATCTCCAACACTATAGCCTTCTTTTTGAGCTTGTTTAATTTTTGAATTCATAAACACTGTACAACGAGAACCTAGATCAACAGGTCTTCTTGCTTCTAAAGCAGAATTTACGAATTCTTCAATAGATAGATTTAAACTTTTAGCAAATGTTTCAATAAATGAACCACAGCCAGAAGAACAAGCTTCATTTAGCATAATATTATCAATTGCGCCATTTTTCATACGAATATATTTCATATCTTGACCACCAATATCTACTATGCTAGTAACATTAGGCATAAATTGTTTTGCTGCTGTATAATGTGCAATTGTTTCAATTTCATTTAAATCAACATTTAATGCAGTTTGTATAAGCTTTTCACCATAACCTGTAACACCACTATAACGAATTATAGCTTTTTCAGGCTTTTCTGCATATAATTTTTTAAGCATTTGAATAACACTTTGTAAAGGATTTCCTTCATTACTTCCATATAATGAATAAAGAAGAGTTCCTTCACTGTCAATTACAGTTAATTTTGTTGTTGTAGAACCTGCATCTATACCTACGAAACAGTCACCTTCATAAGTTTTTAAATCACCTTTTTTTACAGTCTCTTTATCATGTCTTTCTTTAAATTCTTTGTATTCTTCATCTATAGAAAATAAAGGTAAAAGTGGGTGAGAAGTGTCATCATGTGAGCTTCTCAACATTTCTATTTTACTTTTTAATTTTTGTGATGTAATTGCATGAGAAGACTCGACAGAATCTAATGCAGCACCTTTTGCAACTAAAAGATGAGCTTTTTCGGGAATAATAATTGCGTCGCCCTCTAGTTTTAATGTTTCAATAAAACGATTGCGAAGTTCTGATAAATAATTTAATGGGCCACCTAAAAATGCAACATTTCCACGAATTGGCCTTCCGCAAGCTAAACCACTAATTGTTTGATTAACAACAGCTTGAAAAATTGATGCAGCAATATCTTCTTTTGCTGCTCCTTCATTTAATAAAGGTTGAACATCAGTCTTTGCAAAAACGCCACAACGTGAAGCTATTGGATATATCATTTTATGATTTTTAGCTAATTCGTTTAAACCAGTTGGATCTGTATGTAAAAGAGATGCCATTTGGTCTATAAATGCACCTGTACCACCAGCACAAGTACCATTCATACGTTGTTCAATTGATTTATCAAAGTATATTATTTTAGCATCTTCTCCACCAAGCTCAATAACTACATCAGTTTGTGGTATGTATTTTTCAACTGCTCTCTTGCAAGAAACAACTTCTTGAATAAATGGCAAATCTAAAAAGTTAGCAGCACTCATAGCACCAGAACCTGTTAGAGCTATAGTGAATTCATAGTCTTCATATTTTTCTGCTAAATCTGTTAGTACATTACAAACTGTATTCTTAGTATCTGAAAAATGTCTTTGATAATCTGTATATATTGTGTTTAAATTCTCGTCCATAATGACGATTTTAACTGTGGTAGACCCTACGTCTAAACCTACATGTAATAACTTTTCCATTTAATAAATATCTCCTAACTATTTGTATTGTAAATCAATATAAGTCAATAGTAATTTTACATAAAAATTGATAAAAAGTCAATGTATTTGACATGGTAAATAGCACCAATTCACAGAAGTTTCACAAAAGAAAAATTATATATTGAAAATAGTTCTAAAATAAACAAGTTGTACATAATTATTGATTAGTACAAGTAAATGAAAGGATGAATTTTTATGAATAGAAAAACATTAATAATTATAATTGTATTGGTGATTGCAATTGCTATTACAGGAATTTTATTATGGAGTAACAGAAGTAAAAATATGGAAGAAAATGTTATTCAACCTCAAGAAGAAATAACGGATGAACAAATGAGGACAGCTTTAGTAACTTTATACTATATGAATAAGGAAACAAAGGAATTAACACCTGAGGGAAAAATGATTGATGTAAAAAAATTATTAGCAGATCCTTATGAAACTTTAATTAATCTTTTAATAGAGCAACCTAAAAATGAAAAATTACAATCAGCTATTCCAAATGGAACTAAAGTATTAGGGGCAGAATTAAAAGGAGATGTAGTGTATTTAGATTTATCAAATGAATTTATTGAAAATAACAGTGTCGAAGAAAAAACAATAATAAATGCAATAGTAAATACTTTGACAGAGCTTAATGAAGTGAATGGAGTTAAAATTTTAATTAATGGGCAAGAAAATAAAGAATTTAAAGGAGGAAAAGTTAATTTCAAAGATACTTTTACTAGAAATAAATAATTTTAAAGACGGAATAATAAGTAAACATGTAACTATTATTCCGTCTTTAAATCACCATCTAAAAACATTATAAAATTTTATTCCTTTTGCAACTTGTTTAAAATCTCGTAAAAAATGTTCTATTTCAAAAAGAGATTTTACAGTGTTATCTTTTCTTTTTTTAAAATCAAATTTTTTTTTAGGTCCTTTTTTATCTCCTCTATATTCAAATTCGTCCATGTACAATTCCTCCAAATATATGTAAATAATAATAATAACTTATGAAAAAAACGACTAAATGTTACTGGAAAAATTATAATGTTTGCTTGTTTTAAAAGTAAAAAAATAGTATAATTTAATAGATAAGCAAAACAGAGTGTGACGTATCGCTTTCTGAATGAAGGGAGGCGGTGCATATGTTATTAATACAAGTTTGTTTTATATTTATATACATATTATTTATTGAACTTGCAATTATAACTGTTGTCGCTATTGCCTTGTTTGTAACTTTAATTGTTACAACGAGAAAATTAGACAGCAAAAAAAAACACATCTCTGTCTGGTCGTTAGAGATGTATTTTAATTCTTAAAAATACTATTTAGCGATACGCCACATTTCTGTGGTCGCTTATCTTTATATATTTATTATACTCATAAAAACAGAAAAAGTCAATAATTTATCTGTTTTATATAAGAATTTAATGTTTAGAGGGAAGATAAATGCAACGTATTTTAAGTTATTTAAGAAGAACAATTGATAATTATAATATGATAGAAGAAGGAGATAAAATAGCAGTAGGACTTTCAGGGGGAAAAGATTCATTTACTTTGCTTATGGGATTAAAAGCATTACAGAGATTTTATCCTAAAAAATTTGATGTTATTGCAATTAGTGTAAATCCTGGATTTGAATTTTTTAATTCTGAATTTTTAAAAACTAAGTGTGAAGAAATAGGTGTGGAATATATTGAAGAAGTTTCACATATAAAAGAAATAGTATTTGATATTAGAAAAGAAAAAAATCCATGTTCATTATGTGCAAATTTACGTAGGGGAATAATAAATTCAGTAGCAATAAGAGAAGGATGCAATAAAATTGCATTAGGGCATAATCAAGATGATGCTTTAGAAACATTTTTGCTTAACTTTTTATATGCGGGTAATTTATCAACTTTTGCACCAGTAAGTTATATGGATCGTTCTAAAATTACACTTATTAGGCCTTTAATAGATACACCTGAAAAGGAAATAAAGAAATTTGTAAAAAGAAATAACGTTGAAGTAATGCCAAAGGTTTGTCCGATGGATGGAATTTCAAAAAGAGAAGATATAAAAAATATGGTGTTTGAATGGGAAAAACAAATTCCAACAATTAGAGCAAATATGACAGGAGCAATAAAAAGAGCTCATATAAATGGTTGGAAAGAAGATAAAAAATAAAAGTGGCAAAAGCCACTTTTATTTTTTATCCTGCAATTTCTCTCATTGCGGTTTCTAATTCATTTAATTTTTTATCAGCATCTTCTAAACTTGTTCCTTTTACACCCATATAGAATTTAATTTTAGGTTCTGTTCCAGAAGGGCGTACACAGCACCAGCTATCATTTGTTAAATCATAATAAAGTACATTTGATTTTGGTAGGTTTGTAGATTCACATTTACCAGAATCTGTGTAGCAAATAGTTTGTGCTAAATAATCTCCAACTGATAATACTTTTTCACCTGCAATTTCTTTTGGGGGATTATTTCTCATATTTTCCATCATTTGTTTAATTGCTTCAGCTCCTTCAATACCTTTTAAGGTAATTGAAAATTGTTTTTCTTTATAGTAACCATATTTTTCATACATTGAAATCATTGCATCCCATAAAGTCATACCTTTTTCTTTATAGTAACAAGCAGCTTCGCATAAAGTCATAACTGCAACAATTCCATCTTTATCTCTAGCATGTGTTCCAATTATACATCCATAGCTTTCTTCATAAGAATATAAACATTCATATTCGTTATTATTTTCTTCAAATCCTCTAATAATTTTTGCAATATTTTTAAAGCCAGTTAATGTTGAAAATAGTTTTACGTTATATGCTTTAGCAATTGCGTCTGTTAAATTAGAAGATACGATTGTTTTAATTACTGCACCATTTGCAGGTAATTTATTATGAGATTGTTTTTGAGATAATATATATTCTGCAATTAAGTTTCCTGTCATATTTCCATTAAATTGAATATATTCACCAGTTTTTGTATCTTTTACATACATACCTAATCTATCAGCATCTGGGTCATTAGCTAAAATTAAATCAGCATCTTTTTCTTTTGCCAATTCTAAAGCCAATTTGAATGCTTTAGGGTCTTCAGGGTTAGGATAATCAACAGTAGGGAAGTTTCCATCAGGTTTTTCTTGTTCAGGTACTACATAAACATTTTCAAAACCTAATTCATCTAAAATTGCATGAACCAAACGGTTTCCTGTTCCATGAAGTGGGGTATATACTATTTTAATATTTTTTTGATTATTTTTTATTGCTTCATCATTTACTACTAATTTTTTTAATTCAGCAATATATTTTTTATCAATTTCTTCTCCAATAACATTGTATAAGCCTTTATCAATAGCTTCTTGCTTATCCATAGTTTTAATTGTAGAAAAATCAGTAACAGCATTTACCTCAGCAATAATTTCTTTATCTGTTGGCTCAACTATTTGAGCACCGTCATCCCAGTAAACTTTGTAACCATTGTACTCAGGAGGGTTATGACTTGCTGTTACAACTATACCAGCAGTACATCCTAAATTTCTTACTGCAAAAGATAATTCAGGAGTTGGTCTTAAACTATCAAATCTATATGTTTTAATTCCATTTGCATTTAAACAAAGTGCAGCTTGTTCACTAAATTCTGTTGACATTCTTCTTGAGTCATAAGCAATTGCAACACCTTTATTTTGTCCACCCTTTTTAATAATATAATTTGCTAAACCTTGAGATGCTTTTGTAACAGTATATTTATTCATTCTATTAGTACCAATACCAATAACACCTCTTAAGCCAGCTGTACCAAATTCTAGGTCTTTATAAAATCTGTCCTCAATTTCTTTTTCATCATTTTGTATACTTCTTAAATCTTGCTTGTCCTCTTCTGAAATAACAGGATCATTAAGCCAAGTATTATATTTTATTTTATATTCTTCCATTTATTTTTCCTTTCTAAACTTATTATTAATTACAAGTAAGGTAATATAATACTTTTCGTAGCGAGGCTGTGGGGACCAACAAGCTAGAAGATGTTGCTAAATTTTTTCAAATCATTATTAATGTTTGCAAAAAATTGTTGCTACATCTTCTTGCGTAGTCGGGATGGAGCGAAGAAAAGTTTTCATATTACCTTACAGTATAAATAACTAATTAATACCATGAAATGCTTTGTATAATGCTCTTGCAGTTTCTGGGCTATCAACACCAGTTGCATTCTTTACAGGAGCAAATTCTTCTTCTCTTTTTACTCTTAAAATACTCATGTTATCAGCAATGCTAAAAGCATCAAATATAAAAGCTTCAAATTTATATGCATTTGGTTCAGTTGGCTCAACTAAATTTCCAGAAGCATCTAAATAGCTTGCTTTTTTAAAAGCAACATGATAAGGCAATTTATTTTTACTAATTTCTTCTAATAATGAGATATTAAATTGATTACACAAAATATGAGATTCTCCATATAGAAGTTCTCCATTTTCATCTAATGCTTCAGATAATTCCTTAGAAATTTCTGTGTATTCAATAACACTTGGTTTACCATCTTTTTTACAGAAAACGCCAACTCTTTCTTCTGGATAAGCTTTTACAACACTTTTTCCACCAGATAAAGTATTTTCAGAAACCATAAGTCCAGTTAAAATAGGATCTACCATTTTAACTAAAACATTATCAACACCACCGATAAAAATCCATTCAATTCCTTTTTCTTGCATATCATATAAAATGCCGTTTTTTCTCATAGCCTCGAAAATTCCGCCATGACCATCAGCAGCTTGTTTTATCATACCATGTTCATCTAATAGTATTTTGCCATTTGTATCAAGCATAGGAAGTTTACCTTGCTTAAAAAATTTAACCGCAGTTTTTGGATAACCAAAATAATTGTGTTCTTCAAAGAATTTGACAGTATCATCATTATTCTCATCACTAGTCATTAAATACCAAGGAATATCAACACCATATTTTGTTCTAGCTTCTTTTATATGCTCACATAAAATTTCAAATATTGACTTATGTGAGTCAAGTCCTAAGTCAAAAGTTCCTTTTGGACCATTATGACCAAGTCTAGTACCTTGTCCACCAGCCATAGTAACTACAGCTAGTTTTCCTGCTTTAATAACATTTTCACCAATTTCTGTGTATTTTTTAAAATCTGCTTCAGAAAGTTCTGATTTAGTAGTATGTGGAATTGGCTCTAATTTTACATTTTCAAAACTTGGTTTTGTTTTTGTGCTTTCGTATAAGTTTTGTACTTGATTAAAATCTAATGTTAAAATATCATTTAACAATTTATTTTTTTGTTCATCAGAAAGCTTGCTATAGCATTGAAGTAAATGTTCTTGACCATATTTAGCAAGTAATTCTTTGACCATTGATAATTTTTCCTCCATAAAGAGTACCTCCCTTAAAAAATTACAAGTATATCTTATACGATTTAATAAATTAAGTCAAATTTATTAGTTATCATTTATAATTCTTTTAGAATTGTTGTTATATCCAGTAAATACATCTGTGATTTCTCTTTCACCAGAAGTATTTAAGATTTTATCGTGATTATCTAATATATTAACAATATCACTATTAAATTCTGTTACTTCAAAGAAATTAATAATTTTAATATTATTAATTTTAGATCCTTTTAACCACTTTTCAATACAAGTATTTATGAATGAAATATATTCATTACAACCACTAACTAGAATTATGCAATTATTTGAAAATTCTTTATTTAAAATATTTTCTATAGCAATATATTTTTTATCAATTATATTTTTCCATCTAATTTTTAAAATGTCATTTTTATTTTTTAAATTTAATTTTTGCATTAAAATTTGTATATTTTTTTCAATATTATTTTCTAGGAATGTTATTACTTTTGTATTTTCTTCGATTTTAGAATTAATATATGGCAAAACAGTTGTGGCTAAGTGCCAATCACTAACATAAAAACCACATAATTTTTCCACATGATAATTTTTAATTTCCATACAAAATAACCTCCAGTTTCTACCTCTTTATCTATGGAAAATTTTACCATTTATTTACACCAAAGTCAAGCCGAAAAAACAGCAATCGTATGTGTTTATTCGACATTTTTGTATTCTAGGAACTTTTGCATAGTATGCAAAAGTTCTGTAGAAGACAAATATGCAAATTACTAAAATTTCTAGCAGTTTGCACTGCATAGAAATTCTTGTAATCTGTTTTTTGTATTCTGTTTTTTATGTTCTTAATTTGATTAATAAAAAATGGTAGCAATGTATAAAAATTTAAAAAGTTGTAAATAATTGTATTAATTAAGAATTTCTTGAAGGAGATAAAAAATTATGAAAAATTTCAAAAGATTAAAAATTAGTAGAATATTTGTAATTTTAACATTATTAGCTATATTTATATTAATATCTGCAATTTCGTATGTAGATGCTGTATCAAATAATATTTCTGATAGTGTGTTTAGATTACATGTTATAGCAAATAGTGATAGTGAAGAAGATCAAACATTAAAATTGAAAGTAAGAGATAACTTACTAGAATATATGAATACAATTGCAAAGGATAGTACAAATAAAGAAGAGGCAATGAGAATTGCAAGTGAGCATAAAAATGAATTTATACAAATTGCAGAGAAAACAATTAGAGAGAATGGATATGAATATACAGTAAATATACAAATAGGAAAAGCGGATTTTCCAACAAAGTACTATGGAGATATAACTTTGCCAGCAGGAGAATATGATGCACTAAAAGTAGAAATAGGAGAAGCAAAAGGGAAAAATTGGTGGTGTGTAATGTTTCCTCCTTTGTGTTTTGTGGATGTTAGTACAGGAGTGGTACCAGACGATTCAAAACAAGAATTAAAACAAAACTTAAAGAATGAAGAATATAACCTAATAAGTAAAACTGATGATAGGGAAATTTCATTTAAATTTAAAATAGTTGAGTTATTTCAAAGTTGGAAATTAGGAAACAAGTAAGGTTTAAATTTTCATTAAGCTTTATTTACAGCTTAATATCTTGTCAAATAATATAAATTGTGATATAAAGGTAGAAGAAAATAAAAATGGAGGTAATCTCTTTGGATAAATTAGTAATAAGTGGACCAACAAAACTAAAAGGAGAAGTAACAATAAGTGGAGCAAAAAATGCTGCAGTTGCAATTTTACCAGCTACTTTATTAGTAAATGGAATATGCAAAATAGAAAATTTACCTAATATTAGTGATGTAAAAATGTCATGTAAAATTTTAGCTGAATTAGGAGCGAAAATTACATGGTTATCGGAAAATGAAATAGAAATAGATACAAGAGATATATGCTGTACACAAGCTCCAATAGATATGACAAGTAAATTTAGAGCTTCATATTATTTATTAGGAGCATTACTTAGTAGATGTGGTCATGCAGAAGTCGGTTTACCAGGTGGATGCAATTTAGGAGCAAGACCAATAGATCAACATATTAAGGCATTTGAGGCTCTAGGTGCTAAAGTAGTAGTTGCACAAGGAAAAGTAACAGCAAAAGCTAAAAAAATGGTTGGAACATCAATATACATGGATGTTGTTTCTGTTGGTGCTACAATAAATGCGATGCTTGCATCAGTACTAGCAGAAGGAACTACTACAATTGATAATGCGGCAAAAGAACCACATATAGTAGATGTTGCAAACTTTTTAAATACCATGGGGGCAGATATTCGTGGAGCAGGTACAGATGTTATAAAAATAAATGGTGTTAAAGAATTAAAAGGAGATGCTACATATTCAGTTGTTCCAGACCAAATAGAAGCAGGAACATTCATGCTTGCAGCTGTTGCATCAAGAGGAGATATAACAATAAAAAATTGTATACCAGAGCATTTGGATTGCATTACAGCTAAGATACTTGAAATAGGCGGAAACGTAAAAGAAATGGGAGACTCAATAAGAGTTACAATGAACAAAAGGCCAACAAAAGCAACAGTAAAAACACTTCCATATCCAGGATTTCCAACAGATATGCAACCTCAAATGGGTGTTGTACTTTCATTGGCTGATGGAACAAGCATGATTCATGAAAGTATATGGGAATCAAGATTTCAATATACATCAGAATTAAATAAGATGGGAGCAAAAATTACTGCACAAGGCAAATCAGCGGTATTTGAAGGTGTAAATGAATTAACAGGAGCGCCAGTATATGCTACAGATTTAAGAGCAGGAGCAGCATTAATTATTGCTGGTATAGTGGCAAAAGGAGAAACTCAATTATACAATATTGAACATATTGATAGAGGCTATGAAAATATTGAAGAAAAATTCAGAAAATTGGGAGCAAATATACAAAGAGTGACAGAGTAAAGGACGAATATACAAATGTTTAATTTTTGTAGTTTATACAGTGGAAGTAGTGGGAATAGTTTATTTGTACAAACTGATAATACTAAAATTTTAGTTGATGCAGGTGAAAGTGCAAAGAAAATTGAAACAGCATTAAATAGCATAGATGTAAAAATAAATGATATTGATGCTGTTATAGTTACACATGAACACTCAGACCATATAAAAGGATTGTCAACAATATCAAAAAAATTTGATATACCAATCTATGCAAATAAAGAAACATGGGATGCAATGCCTCAAGTTGCAGAAAAAACAAAAAATCAAAATTTGTTTAATGTAAATAAAAAATTTGAAATAGGAGATTTAAAAATAGTACCTTTTTCAATACCTCATGATGCAGCAAACCCATGTGGATTTAACATATTTTATAATAATCAAAAAATAAGTATAGCAACAGATATAGGACATATTGATAAAAAAATAATAAAAAATCTAGAAGAAAGTTCTTTTATATTATTAGAATCAAATTATGATCCTAATATACTATCATACTCAAAATATCCATATTCTTTAAAGCAAAGAATTGCTGGACCAAATGGTCATCTATCAAATGAAGCAGCTGGAAAAACTGTTTCATATTTATTGAATTCTGGTTTGAAAAATGTTATGCTTGGACATTTAAGTAAGGAAAATAATTTTCCTGAATTAGCTTATAAAACTGTAATTGATGAATTATGTGCTAGCAATTTTGATGAAAATAAAATAAAAATTGCTGTTGCAAGTAGATCAAATCCAAGTGAAATATTAAATTTAGAGGTATCATAAATGTTACATATTGATTGTATATGTGTTGGAAAATTAAAAGAAGATTATTTAAAAAATGCAATATTAGAATACTCAAAAAGACTTTCTAAATATTGCATTTTTAATATTATAGAATTACAAGATGAAAAAGTTCCAACTAATTTAAGCGAAGCTGAAAAAACAAAAATAATTGAAAAAGAAAGTAATAATATTTTAGCAAATATAAAAGATAATAGTTATGTAATTGCATTAGATTTAACTGGAAAACAATATACTTCAGAGGGATTTTCAAAAAAAATAACACAGATTACAAATTATTCTTCACATATTACATTTTTAATTGGTGGAACATTAGGAATGTCTAAAACTTTGTTATCAAGAGCAAATGAATTAATATCATTTTCAAAAATGACATTTCCACATCAATTAATACGAGTATTTTTATTAGAACAATTATTTAGAGCTTTTAAAATAGAAAATAATGAAACTTATCATCATTAATATATAAAAAATGTAGAGGAAATTAAAAAATAATCAAAAATTATAATAAATTGGGGGCACTATAATTTAAAATTTAAATTTGGGGGCTTTCCAAGAAAAAAATACATAAATAGGGGTTATGCAAAAGAATTTCCTCTACAAAATTAAAATCATTAATTGAAATTATTTTAAGATATTTTAACTAAAAATTTAGAATTTAAATTTTTTTTAGAAATTATAATAAAATATATTTTTATATAAAAAAGACATATTTGAATTTGAACTCTAAAAAAATAATACTATAAATATTTTTAAATGTCAACAAAAATTTCACGACATAATTCGACAAACTGCTACAGCTACAATAATTCCAACGATATCTGACAATAAAGCAACCAACAAAGCAAAGCGTATTTTCTTTATTTTTACACAAGAAGTGTAAATTGCAATTACGTAAAAAGTTGTTTCAGTAGAACCCATAATTGTAGAAGTTATATTTCCAATTAAACTATCTACACCATAGTTTTTCATAATATCAACAGCAACACCAATAGATGCACTACCAGAAATTGGTCGTAACATAATAAGTGGAAGAATTTGACTAGGAATTTTTAATAGATTTGTAATAGAAGAAACAATTGATATTACGAAATCTAAAAATCCAGAATTACGAAGCAATCCAACTGCTAGAAAAATTCCTAGTAATGTTGGAAAAAGCTCAACAACTATTTTTATTCCGTCTTTAGAGCCTTCTAAAAAGGTATCAAAAATTTTAACCTTGTCTTTTAATCCCCATAGAATAATGATTATTATAGTTGCAGGAATAGCAGAAGCAGAAAAAAAGTGCACTAATTGCATAAAAAATATCTCCTATTTAAATTTTATTAAAATTTTTGTTACAATAATTCCAAAAAGAGCAGAAACAATTGATGAAATCCATATTGGAACAATAATACTATTGGGTGCAGTTGAGCCTAGTGAAGTTCTGATTGCTATTACATTTGTAGGAATAAGCTGGATGGCAGCAATATTTATAATAATAAACATAATCATTGAATTGCTTAAAGTATCTTTTTTAGTATTATCTTTCTGCAATGTTTTCATGGCTTGTAAACCAATAGGAGTGCTTGCATTTCCTAAACCTAAAAAATTTGTAACTATATTCATTGAAATTTCTTCTTTAGCCTGAAAATTATTTTTTAACTCAGGAAATAAAAAATTAATAGAAGGACTTAGTAACTTATTTAGAATTTTTATTAAGCTAGACTTTTTAGCGATTTCCATTAATCCGTTCCATAAACAAATAGTTCCAAAAAAAGTAATAGTTAAATTAACAGCAGAATTCATTGAATCAAATATACCATTACTACTATTTTCTATATTTCCAGAAATTAAAGCGTATATAATTGAAATTATAATAAAAATAGGCCATATTATATTTAACAAAAAATCACTCTTTCATATAATTGTTATATGAAATATTTTATTCTAATAATTGATTTTTAGTACTAGAGGTTGTTATTATGAACTTTCGACAAAATTCGACTCTTAAAAATGAAAAATTACAAAAAATGTTAATTTTTTAAGGCAAATTTATTGCAATTACATAGCTTTTATGATATTATCTTATTGTAATAAATTTGTCGAAAAATGTTATTTTAAGGAGGTGCTGTATGAAATCTACAGGAATAGTAAGAAGAGTTGATGAATTAGGAAGAGTAGTTATACCAATAGAATTAAGAAATAAATTTGGAATTGCAGAGAAAGATCCAATTGAAATATATGTTGATGGTTCTAACATAATATTAAAAAAATTTGAATCAAATTGTATATTCTGCGGTAATTCAAAAAAATTAGTTGAATATAAAGGAAAATTAGTTTGTGATAAATGTTTAGAAAAAATATCGGAAATAAAAGAAGCTGAATAAATAAAAAATAGTGTAAATTAATTACACTATTTTTTCAGACTGTTGACAAAGTATAAAAAAATATTTTGTTCAACAGTCTTTTCTTTT